>ENA-OYYJ01000019-OYYJ01000019.1-human-gut-metagenome-genome-assembly--contig:-NODE-19-length-75379-cov-8.524985_pt1 | contig 75379 bp, 57 predicted proteins | sample MGYA00243248_ERZ653447 | MGnify/ENA primary metagenome ERZ653447 (study PRJEB26926, sample SAMN06165030) | human gut metagenome | biome: ENVO:00009003; feature: ENVO:2100002; material: ENVO:00002003...
GGTAAAGGTGGGCGCGATGAGCACACCGTCGTCCTTCAGCACCCGGCGGATCTCGGCAAGGGCTTTCTCCGGCTGCGGCACGATGTGCAGTGCGTTGGACACGATCACCACATCAAAGGACTTATCCGCATAGGGCAGGCGGAACATATCCTGCACGGAGAAGTGCAGTTTGGCAGAGCGGGTATCTCGCTTTGCCTCGGCGATCATCTCCGGGGAGGCATCCGTCGCCTCGATGTGCGCCGCCGCGTTTACGATGTGTTTTGCGATCAATCCCGTGCCGGTCGCCAGCTCCAACACCGTCTTGGCTTTTACAACCGGCCGGATCAGCGCATACATCTCGTCATATGCCGCCCCATCCTTTCGCATAAAGCGGTCGTACCGACCGGCATTTCTGTCCCAGAAATTCTTATGTCTTCGCATCTCTGTCATTCCTTTCGGAGTTAGATTCAGCTAACCGATGTGTGTAGCTGTTCGGTTAGATGACACTAACCGTTGTGCCTTGGAAAAGCCGCATTTTTGCGGCCTTTCGCTTATTCAAATAACTCCCTGCAAGCGCCGTACACTAACGTTTCCAGCACCTGCGGGTACAGTTCTCCAATCTGCTCCTTGTGGGAGACGGTCAAGATCAGTCCCCGTACCGTGGCGGCAGCCAAAGAGATGCCGCGATTCGGCACAAGGTCATATTTCTCCAAAAGCAGACGGATGTGCGTCTCGTCATCGTGGTAATGGACATTTTTGATGTCCTCCGGCAGCCTCTGCAGAAGCAGCTTCGCATCGTTTTCAATGAAGACCATGTCGCCGGTATCGGACAGTCTCCGGCAGACGGCAAGAACTGCCTTTGCCGCACACTCCGACGGCGGCAGGCCGCCATTTCTGTGCAACGCCTGGTCAGCCACCCCGTAAAGCTCGGAGTGGATACTTTCCAGAACCGCGAAGAAGGCCATCTCCTTGGATTCGTAGAATTTATAGAACGAGCCTTTTGCGATACCGACAGCCTTTGTCAGTTGATCCACTGAGGTTTTCTTCATCCCCAGCGTGACAGCACAATGTCTCGTTTCCTTCAGCAACGCCTTGCGGAGCTGCTCAGTCTCGTAATCGGTAAAAGCCAAGGTCGCACCCTCTCTGAAATATGACCGTTTCGGTTCTTCTAGTCATATTATACCGCGCTTCTTTCTGGTTTGCAAGAGGTGCGGAGAAAAAATCTCTAATCAAAAGGAGTGCAGTGTTGCAGAAAGAGACGACGGAATTCCGGTAATCGTTGTCGCCGCTGTAAAAGAAACTATATCGTAAAAGGGCATCAGAACGAAGCATCCAATCGCTGCGTTCTGATACCCATTTTGTTTCATATTGCACGGATGGATTGATTACAAGAAAAAAGCAGGAATTAACACAACATGAACGACATATGATATCTGCAATAATCTTCCTGTGGAACGATCTGCACAACGCTCAACGACATGCCCCATGTATAGAGATGGCGACTCGTATGAGCCGCCGCCTTTTACATGATTACCGCTCAGGGTCATTTCTTTTTTGTTTACTGAGAGAATTTCGATACCGCTCTTGATTCCTGTGCATAATGAGTTGTCGTGCCTGCCGTTCTTCTGCATGGACAATGTTTGTAAAGCCCTGCCGTGCAGCGAACTCCTCCAACATAGCCTTTTGATTGCTGATGCTGTAGCTTTCCCCCTCCAGGTTGTCATCACGCGATAGACGGGGGTAAATAAACGCGGTAACGTCGCGTGTTTTCTTGTTGTTCGACTTTTTCATAAGTCCTCCTTTTCTAGCAGTCGAGCAACAAATTTCCTTGCGTTTTCTTTACCTCACGCAACTATTATACCGCGCTTGACTGCGATTATCAGCCGGTTTCAGGAAAATCACAGACTTTTTTCGCAATCTGCTTGCATAAGGCGAAGCAAAACCGCACCCAGGGGATTGGCATTTTCCTGTTTGAATACCGGCTGAACGACGAACGACCTACCGTTTATGTGGTAGGTCGTTGTTTGGTCAAGAGGACAATTCTTTGTCTGCTTTGCATTATCAGGCATCTTGTTTTTACTCATAATTTCCCTCTCAGTGTTTTGAAAGATAATGATATGCGAATGGGCAGAACAGACGGCTGCTGGCGCAGCACCACGGGAATTTCACCCCCCGGCGGTCTGCCGGGCCCTACCCATTGCCTGCGACGCTTTGAACGCTCGGACTGTGGCTGTAAGGGAGTACCTGTCCTTCTGCGTGTCGTCGCCCATGAGACGCCGTGCTCATTTTCCGGTGCAGTATATGAAGCAAGAAAAACACGAAATTCGCTGCTCTGAAATTGAAAAACGTCTAGGGAAATACCACTTTTTTGAAAAGTCCTATAAGAACACCCGCACCAGAGAAGAATAATCCGAACCTGTTCTTGGTGGAAAACGGGTTCGGATTATTTTTGTTCCTAGGACTCGAACAATAAAATGCAAATGTCCGGTGGATATTATTTTTTCGAGAATTCAACCATAATTTGACTCAGCAGCTTTTGCTGATGCTCAGTAAGACCGGGATATGGGGAATGATCGTTCGTAAATTCGTAAATCAGGGAATGAATGATCGCCTTTTGCGTGTCGTTCAGCCCATCTACCGAGACCATCTCCGCCTTATCTATCCCAACGAGAAAATCCAGTGACACGTTGAAAATCAGTGCGATCTCAGTCAGTACCTCCAGCGGAGGGATACGGAGATCATTTTCATAGGCGCTGATGACAGACTTGCTTCGATTCAGTGCTTTTCCCAGTTCAGATTGCGACATATTGCGATCCATACGTAATTGCTGCAAGCGTACTCCTAAATCAACCATTACTGATTTCCTCCATAGGTTTTATATCAGTAACATTTTATTTTACTTGCGTTCTGTTTGAGTGGACTGTATAATAGTGCTGTCTTGAAATAGTGGAATTATTTGCAAATATGTTTTGCAAGACAACACACTGCAACAGAAACGAGGTAATTTGTATGATTGAATCCACATCTTTGATCCCGTTGCCGGATGGAATATCTTTACTATCCATCCTTCAGCAGAATTTGGAGGAAAAAGATCCCGGCTTCAAAGAGGAACTGCGTCAGTTCCAAACCGCAAAAGCCGCCCTGCAAACTACTTTGAAAGATGATTCAGAAAAATCCGCCGAAGAATATCTTTCATCACTGGAAAGCCTTTTTGCTTCGAAGCTACTCTACATTGCATGGCTTGGTGTGTCTTGGAATCTGGATTGTTTTCGTAACCCGGTCTCAAAATTACGGCTTCTGTCCGATTATGAGGAACTTCATGGGGAATCCTTTTTCAATACGATTCCTCAAATTATGGCGATTATGAAAAAAGTTTCTGAGAATGCGCTGCTTTTGCCGCATGATTGTTGTGAGTATGTTGATAAGATTTCTGACTACTATTCCTATCTGGAAACCATAGGCTTCAAGCTTGTACACTATTGGGGCTTCCTGTGGGGCAACGAATTCTTCCCCAAAGTCGTTCCCGGGTATGCCGCCGATACCGTGTTTACCGCAAAGTACATGCACATGCTTGAACATGATCTTGGTATCAGACTTGCAGACCAGACGTAACAAACGGAGCCTCCATTATATGGAGGCTCCGTTTGTTAGCAAATACTGCCTGACGATCGATTACACCCTGTCCAGAATTCTTCCGTCCGTAGAAACGATCACCACGTCCCACGGGATCAGCTTTCCGCTGTTCAGCAGCGCTTTCTTCACCGCCTGCTCAATACCGCCGCAGCAGGGGACTTCCATCCGAACGACCGTGATGCTGCGGATGTCGTTGTGCTTCAGAATCTCCGTGAGCTTGTCGGAATAGTCCACGGCGTCCAGCTTGGGGCAGCCTACCAGCGTGATGCGGCCCTTGATGAAATCCTGATGGAAATTGGCATAGGCATAGGCGGTACAGTCGGCGGCGACCAGAAGCTTTGCCCCGTCGAACCATGGCGCGTTCACGGGCGCAAGCTTGATCTGCACCGGCCACTGGCGCAGCTGGGACTGCTGGGGCGTCCTGATGTCGCAGGGGGATTCCTCCCGGTGAATGGCCCGCGCCGCGGAGCCGGGGCAGCCGCAGGGCAGTTTTTCTTCCTTTTTCGCCTTCGCGGCCAGAACGGCGGCTTCGTCATAAGCAGCCGCTTCCCGTTCTACGAAGGTGATCGCGCCGGTGGGGCAGGCGGGGAGACAGTCGCCCAGACCGTCGCAGTAGTCGTCCCGCATCAGCTGCGCCTTGCCGTCTACCATGGCGATGGCGCCCTCGTGGCACGCCGCCGCGCAGGCGCCGCAGCCGTTGCATTTTTTCCGGTTGATTTCAATAATTCTGCGAATCATAATCCGTTCCTCCTGTTTTTTTGGGGGAAACTCTGAACAAATCACCTTCGGCTGGACAGCGGACCTTTTTCCCTAGCCGTGCGGCTTCACAAGCGGGAAATACACAAAGTATTCCTCCACTTGTGAAGCCTTCGTCTAGGAAAAAATCTCTCGCCGATTTGTCCAGAGCTTCCCTTGACTTTATGGCCACAGTTTACTATACTATTGCAAAAACGTATGTTGGAATTCCAACAAAGGAGCGATTATGGAAGCATATTATGAAATATTGTCCCAATGTCCGCTGTTCACGGGGATAACGCGGCAGGAAATGCCGGAAATACTGAACTGTCTGGACAAAAAGGTGGTCGAGATACCAAAAGGCGACCCGGTGTTTCTGGAAGGGGAGCCTGCCCGGTTCGTGGGGGTCGTGCTGTCCGGCGGGGTGCAGATCGTCCGGGACGATTACTACGGAAACCGAAGCGTGCTGACGGTGGCCGCGCCCGGCGGGCTGTTTGCGGAAGCTTTCGTCTGCGCGGGGCTGGAGACATTGCCGGTCAGCGCCTTTGCCGTGCAGAACAGTACCGTGCTCCTGCTGGATTGCCGGCGGGTGATGACCGGCTGCGGCCATGACTGCCTGTTCCACAGCCGGCTGGTATACAATCTTTTGCAGGGCATCGCTCAGAAAAATCTGGCGCTGACGGAGAAGATACGGTTCATGTCCCGGAAAACGACCCGGGAAAAGCTGATGGAATTCCTGCTCGATCAGGCGAAGCGCCACGGCAGCGCGGAGTTTACGATCCCCTATGACCGTCAGGCGCTGGCGGATTATCTGGGCGTGGAGCGGAGCGCCATGTCGGCGGAGATCGGGAAGCTGCGGAAGGACGGGCTGATCGAAACCAGCGGCGCGTGGTTCCGGGTGGCGGCTTCTGACGGAAAATGATTACAAATGTGTAACAACATGTGGATTCTGACGGCTTTTTCGACACAAGATGTTGTGGGGATTATAAAAATTGTATTGACAATTTCTTAAATCGGTCTTATAATACTGAAAAGAGAAACACGAGCAGAGGCGCTGCGTCCGTAACGGCGGTTTCGTCAGGGGGCAGGGCTTAACAAGGAAATGGGGTAATAAGGAACATCTGACTACATCGTCTGCGACTGTGAGCGGATCTTTTCCGCCCACTCTTCGGTATCGAAAACGGGAAATACACAAAGTATTACTCCGTTTCCGATACCTCGATTGGTCGAAAAATCTCTCGCTCACAGCTCTTGCCGATGTAGTCAGATGTTCCTTGAAGCCCCGCATTGACCAATACCGTGTGCGTTTAGAAGCCTGTCCGTTGGCGAAAGCCAGTCATTGGGGCGACCTGAGAAGGCAGGGCAGGTTTTGCTTGAGGCGCGAGTCGGGAGACCTACTGTTTCGTCAGAATGTTGCTTCGGAATGGTCATGGCGATGTTCTACCCGTCGGTGGAACACGCGATGACCATTTTTTGCGTGGTTTCTCTAAAATTACAACCTAATTCATGTTTCCGTGGCCGGGCGGGGCGTTCAGACTGCCCGGCTGAACAAGAGAACGGGGTGCGAGTCCCCACGCTGCCGGCACTGTAAGTGTCGAGACGGCCTGCCGTTGGTGAAAGCCAGTCATTGGAGAATTCCGAGAAGGCAGACAGGCCGCCGCTCGAGACACAAGTCAGGAGACCTACGGAAACAGACAGCGGCCGCTTTGCCCCGGGAATTGGGCGGAGACGGTCGGTTTTCGGCGCAGAAAAACGGCTGCGGCGGTCTATTGTTTTGGACTGCCGCGGCCGTTCTTCATTATATATAGAAATGTAGAAAAAGGTGCATTATGCCGACGCCAAGCAGAAATGCGATTTATGACGCGACCATCCGCAGAATGACCGCGTGCGCTCTGGAAGAAGCGGAGAACCGTTTCGCCGTGGAACACGCGCAGGACACGGAGCAGCAGCTTGCCGATTATCTCCGCAAATATGCGGACGAAATGGGGCACACGCCATGGCCACGGGAGATTCCGGGCGGCGTGACCATTCAGACACGCTTCGGAAGCTGGGAGGCGGCTGTGGCGGAGGCGGGGCTGCCTTTCCCCGAGCATCCGAACCAGCCGGGCAAGTTCCGGCGCGTCCGGGAAGAGACCCAGCGCCAGCGAGCCATCTACCGCCAGAAGAAAGCCGAAAAACGGGAGCGGGCGAAGGAACGAATGAAGGCGCAGGAAGAAAAAAGAAGAAAAAATCGTCAATCCGGTATTACCTGATCCGCGTAACCCCCTTGCGCGAATCTGTAATATAAGGAAACTCTGAACCAATCGTCTGCGGCTGAGCAGCGGGTCTTTTGCCCCCATGCCGCAGACTGAAAAACGGGAAATACATGCAGTATTTCTCCGTTTTCCAGTCTTTGCCTGGGAACAAAATCCCTCGCTGTCAGCTCTTGCCGATGGAATCAGAGCTTCCATTAAGCTGTTTTGATTGCCCAAGGAACAGCTTTTCCTCCCTTAATGCCGCCGTCGGAGCAGAGGCGGCGGTATTAGGGTCTATCTGAAAACCGTCAACACGCCCAAACAGCGGGTCTTTTCCGTCTGCTGTGCACCATTTTCCCTTGCAATACACAAAGTATTTCTGCGGAAAAATGGCTTCATCAGACGAAAAATCCCTCGCTGTTGGTCATATTTCCGGTTTTCAGATAGACCCTAAGGAAACCCTAAATAAATCGTCTTCGGCTGGCGGCGAATCTTTTGCCCCATCCGTACAGTTCTGAAAGCGGGAAATACACAAAGTATTCCACCACTTTCAGAACTTTCGGCTGAGCCAAAATCTTTTGCCGCCAGCTTTCGCCGATTTATTCAGAGCTTCCTTAAGAAAGCAAAAACCTCCGCCGGGTATCCGGCGGTGCAAATAGATATCCGGCTTATTTTGTGGCAAATGCGCGACCGACCGAAACGGGAGACACGCATTCTTGTTCAGCTGAACAAGGGAATCCGGTGCAAAACCGGAACACGGCGGGCAGACCCGTCGTGCTGTAAGCACGGAGCCGACTTCCTTTCCGCGAAAGCGGGTCATTGGGGAAACCTGAGAAGGCGGGAAGCGGCGTGGACGATTTCGTCCGAACGTGTTAGTCAGAAGACCTACAAACTGTGCGTTTGAAAAACGTGCAGCATAAGCAGAACGCCCCGGCGGCGGTAAACCCGACGTGCCGGAGCTGGCCGGAATGAATTCCGCTTTACGCCTGCGGGCGTTGCAATACCATATAATGAGGAGGTTTATTTATGAAGAGAAGACTACTGGCATTCCTGCTGGCGTTTGTGATGACGTTCAGCCTTGTGCCGGTAAACACGTTTGCCGCAGAGGCAGATGCAGCCGCTCTTTACACCAACATTACCACGGAATCCGGCGAAAATGTGACCGTCGAGTATGTGGAAACGGTTGTTGGTGAAGCGGCGTGGGGTCAATCGATCAACACACCGTATTACCATGTGACGATTCCTGAAGGAACCGAAAAGGTGCTTCTCACCTATCCGGAAAGTGTCAATCTTGTGCTTTCCGGGGATGACGGGGCAGTTTTCTTCTACAGAAATACGTACCCGGGACAAAGCACGATTGATCTCGGCGGGGCTCTCACGGTTGCGACCAACAATGACGGAAGCAAGACGGTGACCATTCCTGTTGAAAGGTTCATGCGGAGTACGGATGGTTCAGTTGCTGTGGGCATGGCATACTACCTTGACGAGGAGAACCAGTCTGCTGCCGAATTCTTTGACTTTACTTACGCAGCCCCGACCCATGCGGTTACCCTGACCTCCGGCGAGGGCTATACCCTGACCGGAGAAGCCACGGTAGAGGACGGCAAGGACTACAGCTTCACCGTCACCATCGCCGACGACTACGAGATGGAAGACAACTTCGTAGTCAAGGCCAACGGCGAAACGCTGACGGCCGGTGAAAGCGGCAGCTACACGGTTGAGAACGTCACTGCCGATCTGACCATTACCGTCGAGGGCGTCGTGAAAAAGCAGGCTGCCGGTCACGCTGTGACTTTGACTCCCGGCGAGGGCTATACCCTGACCGGAGAAGCCACGGCAGAGGATGGCAAGGACTACACCTTCACCGTGACCGTGAGCGAAGGCTACGACGCGGCCAACATGGTCGTCAAGGTCAACGGCGAGGAAGTTACCGCGGTTGACGGCATTTACACCGTCGAGAAGGTTTCCTCCGACCTGACCATCACTGTCGAGGGTGTGACCGAAGCCGTTCAGAAGACGGCCGGCCTGTCCGTTCTGAAGTTCGGCGACACAAGCACCGAGGCCAAGGCGCAGATGTTCCAGCTGATTCCGGCTTTCGACCCGGCGGTCAAGGAATACACCGTGCTCGTGCCGGACAACTCCAACATGTTCTACGCATGGGCGACGCAGGCTGTCGACAGAAGCAGCAGCACGACCATCACGGCCAAGTGGGTAAACCTCAACGTCGATACCGAGAAGACACAGAAGCTGACCTCCGGCAAAGCCAGCGGCCAGAATCTGGCAGGCTTCGCGCCCACCGGCACGAAGGTCAACACCATGACCGTCACCGTTGTGGACGGCGACTTCAAGGATGAGTACAAGCTCACCTCCGTCCGAGTTGCGCCGAGCCTGACCGCCCTGTCTCTGGACGGCATCCGGTTCGCGGAGAGCTTCTCCGCTTCCAAGACGGCTTACACCGCGACCACTGCCGCCGAGAGCGTTACCGTTGCGGCGACTCCCCGTGATGAAAGCTACACCGTCACCGTCAACGGCGGCAGCGACACCACCGTTCCGCTGAATCTTGGTGAGAACAAGATCAACGTGGTCGTCACCAACCCTGGCGGCTACACCAATACCTACACCATTACCGTTACCAGACTGGCATCCATCGAGGTCGGCTTCACCGTTGACCCCGCCGACGCCAAGGTAACTGTCTGGGATTCCAACAAGGACAGAATTGCTCCCACGGACGGCAAGTATTCCGTCATGGCTGATGCCGAGTACACCTACCTCGTGCAGAGTGACGGCTATGTCAGCCAGAAGAGCAGCTTCAAGTTCAGCGAGAGCAGCACCATCGACATTACTCTGGCTGTGGCCACGGAAAACCCGAACCTCGACAGAAGCATCACTGCCGAGTGGGGCAACTTCCGCAACGGCGACAACAACCTTGGCATCACCAACGCCAAGACCCCCTACGCTCCTGAGGACACGGAGCTTCTGTGGGCTGTGAAGCACGGCACCGGCTGGGCGGCCGCCCCCGGTTCTCCCATCATGGTCGATGGCGACATCTACACCTACTCCGGAAGCACCATCCGCCGTCTCAACAGCATGACCGGCGAGGTCGTGACCGAAGGCACCATGGTTGATAAGTCCAGCTACTCCATCGTCCCCATGACTTATGGCGACGGCATGGTCTTCGTTGGCCTGTCCGGCGGCAAAATTCAGGCGTTCAACGCAAAGACGCTGGAGTCTCTGTGGGTCTACACTGACGAGCTGGGCGGACAGCCCAACTGCCCCATCACCTACAAGGACGGCTACATCTACGCAGGCTTCTGGAACAGCGAGGACAGAAACGCCAACTTTGCCTGCATCAATACCGTTGACGAAGACCACGCCTCCGCTACCGAGGTCAAGTACGCCAGCTGGACTTACACCAGAGCGGGCGGCTTCTACTGGGCGGGCGCCTACGTCACCGACAAGCTTGCCATCGTCGGCACCGATGACGGCGCAGGCGGTTACGACACCAACGGCGCCGCGCTGCTGGTCTTCGACCGCTACACCGGCGAGAAGCTCGACGCCCACGAGGGTATCCGCGGCGACCTGCGCTCCAACGTTTCCCATGACCCCGAATCCGACCGCGTGTTCTTCACCACCAAGGGCGGCATTCTGGGCAACGCCCAGATCGACTGGGATACCGGTAAGATCCTGGACTACAAGGAAGTCGTTATCAAGGATGCGCAGGGCAATGCCAACGCTATGTCCACCTGTACGCCTTCCGTGTACAACGGCAGAATCTACATCGGCGTCGCCGGCACCAGCCAGTTCGGCGCCAACAGCGGCCATGGCATCGCGGTTTATAACCTGAACGGCGACGGCTCCATGACCCAGGCGTATGTTTACGCCATCGTCGGCTATCCCCAGACCTCTGCCATGGTCTCCACGGCATACTCTGCCGAGGATGGCTCCGTGTACATCTACCTGCCCTACAACTATACCCCCGGCGGCGTTTCCGTACTGAAGGATAAGCCCGGCCAGACTGCGCCTGTGACCACCACCGGCTCCGGCTACAGCGAGGTCTTCACCCCGGTCGGCCCCCTGGCGCAGTACTGCATCTGCTCCACCATCGCCGACCAGTACGGCACGATCTACTATAAGAACGACTCCTGCTACATGATGGCGATCACCTCCAAGATCGAATCTCTGGAGATCACCCAGTATCCCACCATCACCGAGAACGAGGACGGCTCCATCACCGTTGACGGCCTGAAAGCTGTCACCAAGCTGAAGAACGGCGAGGAGCGGGATGTATCCAACTATGTTTCCGTCGTCAAGAACGAGGAGACCGGCGGCTACACCGTGTCCTACACCTACGGCTTCGACAGCGCCAACTACGGCCTGAAGACCGTGACCGCTGAGATCAGCGACCACACCGTCACCATCCCCGAAGATGCGGGCTACACCGTCACCGGTGAGAAGACCGTTAAGAACGGCGAAGACTACACCTTCACCGTGACCGTGACCGAAGGCTACGACGCGGCCAACATGGTCGTCAAGGTCAACGACACCGAAGTTACCGCGGTTGACGGCAAGTACACTGTCGAAAAGGTTTCTTCCGACCTGACCATCACTGTCGAGGGCGTGGTCAAGGCTGCTGTGAATGGCCTGTCCGCTCTGAGATTCGGCAGCACCGGCACCAACAGCAGCGCGAAGAAGTTCGAGCTGTCTCCGGCCTTTGACCCGGCTGTCAAGGAATACACCCTGCTCGTACCGGACACAACCAATGCTGTTTACGTCTGGGCGACCCGCGGCGCGGACCTGACCACCAAGGCGAAGATCACTGCCGCATGGACGAGCATGAGCACAGGTAAGGCTTCGACCACGACGATCACCTCCGGCAGCTCCAGCGGCAAAAACCTGTCCGGCTTCAACATCGCCAGTGCCGAATCCAACACCGTCACCATCACCGTGACCGAGGGTGATGTCACGGATGTTTACACCGTTAAGACCGTCCGCATTGACCCGTCTCTGACGAAGCTTTCGCTGGATGGCGTCAAGATCAATGAGACGTTCGTATCCACTAAGAAGGCTTACACCGCGATCACCACGAAGGACAGCGTTACCGTTCTGGCGACACCTCGCGGCGAGGACTACACCATTACCTACAACGGTGAGACCAGCAATGTCATTCCGCTGACCATGGGTGAGAACAAGATTGAAATCGCCATCACCAACAAGGACGGCTACACCAATTCTTACACCCTCACCGTAACAAAGGCGGAACACGCCGTCACCATCCCCACCGGCGAGAGTTTCCTCGTCACCGGTAAGGAAGCCGTTGCGGACGGCGCGGACTACACCTTCACTGTGGAGATCGACTACCGCTACGAGCTGGACGACGACTTTGCTGTGAAGGTCAACGGCGAAACCGTGACTGGCGAGAAGGGCGTCTACACCGTCAAGAACGTCACCACCGATCTGGTCATCACCGTCGAGGGCCTGAAGTGGAAGGTTCTGGAGCCTGTTACCGTCTACTTCTCCTTCTCTCATGACGAGAAGTACCAGTTCTGTGACCAGTCCGGCAAGACTGTGGCTCTGCAGGAAGTCACCGTTCCTTACTTCGATCTGGGGCTGTACGGCCTTGAGGACTTCTACTTCGCCTCTGAGAACTATGGCCCCGCCAGCGGCGATCCCACCGGCGGCCCCGGCAGCAAGCTGGATCCCGGCACCAAGGAATTCGCTTACGGCAAGATCACCATGCTGCATCTGTTCCTCTACGCCACCGAGGTTTACTATCTGGGCATCGATCCTGCGGATGCGGGCAAGGGCTATATGGCTGATCAGATAGGATCGGATACGCTTACCTTCAGCGGCAGCGCGGGTTCCATCTACATGACTCAGATCTGGGGCTATGATGAAAACCTGAACTACTATCTGAACTACGAGTATCCTCTGGCCTCCGAGGGCTGGGGCTCCACCTCCGATCAGATCCTGCTCCACGACGGCGACGTCGTCACCCTCGGCCACTTCACCGACTGGAGCTTCTACAGTGATACCGGTGCTGTGTTCAACCACATCGAGACCGACATCACCGATCCCGTTCAGGGCGACAAGGTTACAATGACGATCTACCGCGACGGCGCTGATTTCGGCGGCAGCTACAAGACTGCCCACACCGTGCGCACCAACAGCCCGAGCGTCTACTGCACGCTTGCTGACAGCGTCACCACCGGTGATGTGACCAAGTGGAAGTACGTGGGCACTGCGGATGCTGACGGCACTCTGGTGGTTGATACCAGCAGCCTTGCTCCCGGCGAGTACATCTTCGCCATCCCCGGCCAGTACGGCAACGAGAACCCCGACGCCATCGTCGGCGCACCTGGCGGCATCCGCCTGACCATCCACGAGAAGCCCGTCGTGAAGGGCGATCTCAACGGCGACGGTGTGATCGACTCCACCGACGTAATGGCTCTGTTCAACGCGATCAACTCCGGCGATGACCTCGACGCCACTGTTGCAGACGTCAACGGCGACGGCGTGATCGATGCCCGCGACGTGATGGCGCTGTACAACATCATCAAGGGCAACGACTGATCCACCAATGGTTTGCCGGCCGGAATATCCTGTTTTGACCGGCAAACCCAATCTTACCGGCACTTGACCCAAAGCAAAAAAGGACAACTTCTGACAGGAGGATGTTATGAAAATTTTTAAGAAATCCATGTGCCTGCTCCTCGCGGTAGTCATGGTTCTCGGCATGGCGATCACCGCCTCCGCCGTGGAGACCACGGAAACCATGAGCGTGACGGCCAGCAAGGCCAACCCGGCGGTTGGCGAGGAATTCAGTATTTATCTGAACGCCAGCGGCAATATCGCCGAATGCGGATGCTTCCAGATGGACCTGTACTACGATCAGGATCTGTTCGAGTACGTGGGCGCAAACACCGCTTTCACACCCAACCACAACACCAATAAGACCACCGGCGCGCGGTATATCCGCCTGACGTGGCTTGACCTGACCAGCCAGACCGTGATCCCCAAGGGGCAGTTCTGCGAGCTGAAGTTCAGGGTCCTGAAGGCTGGCGAATATCACTTCCAGCTGACCAACATCGTCATTTCGGATTATAAGGGCGACGCCATCATGAATGTTGCCACTGCTCCCGGCTCCGTGGACGTGGCTGCAACGGAAGCCCCCGCCTTCGCCGGCTACGCAGTTTCCGCTTCCGAGGACAAGGCTGTCACCGTCGGCGAGAGCGCCGAGGTCAAGATCAATGTTTCCAACAGCGACAGCATCATCACCACCTACAACGCCTATGATCTGACCCTGACCTATGACACCGACAAGCTGACCTACAATTCCTGCACCGCCGCCGACGCTCTGGCAGTCGTGAAGGAAGACGTTCCCGGCACCATCCGTGTGATCGGCTTCGGCGATGACAAGAATCTGGATACCCCCGCCGCTACCCTGAGCTTCACCGCCAAGGGCACGGGCGAAGCGGAAGTGAAGATCACCTCTGCCAAGGTTGACATCGGCTCTCAGGCCGTCGGCAGCGACGCCCCCGATGCACATATCCTCGACACCACCACCGTCATCTCCGTGACCGGCTACACCGTCACTCTGGGCGAGGGCCTGTCCGGTGAATCCACCGTCGCTCCCGGCGCGGACTACACCTTCACCGCTACCGACGCGGACAACTACGACTACGTTATCTCTGCCACCATGGGCGGCGAGACCACCACTGCCAACGACAACGGCGACGGCACCTATACCATCCCGGGTGTCACCGGCAATCTGGTGATCAATGCTACCATGACGCCCAAGAGCTACAATGTCACCGTGGAAGGCACCGGCGCAGGCGATGTGACCGCTGCCGATAAGGCCACTTACAACACCGACTACACCTTCACCGTGACCGAGGACGGCAACTATACCTATAACACCACCGTGACCGTGGGCGGCAAGGCCTATTCTCTGGGCGCTCCCGAGAACGGCAAGTACACTATCCCCGGCACCGACATCAAGGGTGACATTGTGATCAGCGTCACCAAGACCGTGAAGCCCTCCTCCGTGGTTTCCGTCACCAAGCCCGATTACGTAAAGGGCAACGACACCGCCACCAAGGGTCAGGATTACACCTTCACCGTCGATAAGGAAGAAGGCTACGACTACTCCGAGCCTACCGTCAAGGTCGGCGATGTGGATGTGACCGACAAGGTGGTCAAGAACGGCGATGGCAGCTACACCATCCCCGGCTCCACCATCACCGGCAACATCACCATCGAAGTGACCAAGACCGCGGCTGTTGCTGTGGACGTCGCCCAGTACCTCACTCTGGACGGCAAGGTCATGTACCTTGTGACCGCTACCGGCACTCTCCCCGAGGGTCAGGTTGCCAAGTACGACGGCATGAGCATGTTCTGGTCCGAGAAGTACAACGCATACGCTTATCTGGTTATCTCTGCGGATAATCTGGAGGCTGTGAAGGCGGAAGCCGCTGCGAAGGTCAAGGTCGCGGAAGGCACCTCTGCCGGAACCGTGGATTACAGCGGCGATGTGAACGGCACCGGCCTGACCGACGTCAACGACGCTCAGCTGACCTATGATATGTACAACACCAAGTACAGCAGCTTCGATGTTGTCTCCATGCTGAAGTTCCTGAATGCCGATGTGAGCGGCGACAAGAAGGTCAATACCGCTGACGCTACCGCTATCGTCAACCTCATCCCATAATTTCCTGAATGACCGGGTCTTCTGACCCGAAACCAAAGTGCCTCCCCCGCCGCAAAAGGCGGGGGAGGCCAGACCGCAGAATTCGGAGGGTCACAGGTGTCCCTATGGAAAGTGGGGACAGCTGTGAATTTCCGACACCTTTGCCGTAGGATGTGAATTTTATGAAAAAGAGAATTTTGTCCAGCCTGCTTGCTTTTGTACTGCTTTTGTCCGCCCTGCCCATGGGAGTTTATGCCGCGGAAACGCGCTATTCGGTCGCCGCTTCGCCGGATCAGACTACGGATGCTGGGAAGACCGTCAGCATGAGCGTGTCCGTCTCCAGGGGAAAGTACAATGCCTACGATCTGGCGCTGACCTATGACACCGCGCGGCTGACCTATGTGTCCGGTCAGGCGGCGGATAAAGGGGCTTCGGTAACCGAAAAGAGCGGAAGCATCCGCGTTATCGGCTACGGCGCGGATAAGTCCGCTTCCACGAAGGTCGTAACCCTGACATTCAAGACAAAGGCGGCGGGGACTGCAAAGGTTGTGATTTCCTCGGCGAAGATCGACACCGGCACGAACGCCCCGACAAAAAACGCGCCTCCGGCTGCGATCAGCAGAAATACCACAAAGTTTACCATCCAGCCGGGATACACCGTGACGCTGGACGAGGGGCTGGCCTCTGACAGCCTGAGCGCGGTGGCAGGGGAGGATTATACCTTCCGTGCGACAGATCCGCTCCACTATGATTACAAGCCCTCGGCGAAGATCGGCGGCAAGGACGTCACGGTCAAGGATAACGGCGACGGCACCTACACCATCCCCGGCAGCGAGATCAACGGAAATATCACGGTCAAGGCGAACAGAACCCCCAAGACCTATAAGGTAACATTCAAGGGCGAGGATCTGTCGGGCGAGAATTCCGCGCCTTATAACACGCCCTACCATTTCAAGCTGAACCGGAAGGCCGGATACAGCTACGTTCTGCGTGTGACCATCGGCGGAAAATCTTACACCGGCTACAAGGCGGAGAACGGCGGCTACGTGATTCCGGGTGCGGCCGTCACAGGCGACATTGTCGTCACCGCGCAGAAAACCAAGATCAATTCCGGCGGCGGAAGCTCCAGTGGCGGCTCAGGCGGCGGAAGCTCTGCCAAGTATGTGTCGGTAAGCTTCATTGGTTCCGGCGCGGACGACGCGGTGGGCAGGAAAACCACACGGCGCGGTTCGGATTATACATTCCGCATTGATCGTAAGGACGATACCGATTATGACGTTTCCGCAAGGGTCAACGGCGTCACCGTCAAGTGTACCTACGACAGTAAAAAGAATATTTACCGTATTTCGGGCAGCGAGGTCACGGGAGATATCACCATCACGATTACGAAGGGCGCCCCGGTGGAGGTCAACGTATACGTCACGCTGGATAAGCAGAGCATGTACCTTGTGACTTACAGCGGCAGCGTTGAAGATGGGCATGTCCCCATGTACGACGGACAGAATATGTACTGGTCGGAAGCCTACAACGCCTACGCATGGCTGGTGATTTCCTCCGCTGATGAAAAAGAGGTCGTGCGGACTGCCCGGAACAGTATCATCATCGGAGAAGGGGAGGCCGCCGCCTCTATCGACTACTCCGGCAACGTTGATCTCAGCGGGCGCATCGATGTGGACGACGTACATCTCGACCACGACGTGTACAACGCGAGATACACGCTGGTAAGCATGGTGATGCACAAATTCCTGAACGCAGATGTCAACAGAGACCGGAAGGTGGACGTAAAGGATGCGGTGTGGATCGTCAACCGCATTCTCAGCGGACAGCAAGGAGCGTGACATATGAAGAGAATCACCAGTGTCATTCTGGCCATCGCACTGATATTCGCGCTGGCCGTGACGGCCATGGCGGCGGAGATCGCGGACTGCACCGTGTCCGCCGATTCCGTGTCGGCGACGGCGGGGGGGACTGTGACTGTACCCATCCGCATTTCCGGGAACCGGGGCTTTACCAATTTCGGCATTGCTCTGGACTATGACCGGGAGCAGCTGGAGCTGCTGAGCATCCAGACGGCGGAAGGGGAAACGCCCTATCTCTGCGGCACGACGGTTGCCGTGAATACCCAATGGACAGGTACGGACGAGAAGACCTTTGGCTACGTCACGGCTGCTCTGGAAGAAGCCGCGACGGCAGACGGAATTTTGTTCACGGCCACGTTCCGGGTCAGTGGGGATTTTTCCGGCACTGCGGCGGTGCAGCCGGTGGTGCAGTATATGCGCAGCAACAAACGGCTGCTGTCTGTATTTGACGCCATTCCCGTCACGACCGTGAGCGGAACCGTATCGACGGTTCTGGTGGGAGACTATGACCAGAACGGAACGGTGAACGCGCTTGACGTCATGGGCCTGTACAGAGCTGTAATAAGCGGCACGGATTTCTCGGAAGAGGATATTGACCGCCTGGATGTCAACCGGGACGGTATGATCAACGCGCTTGACATAATGGCAATTTATGGGATCGTATCGGGCGGTCAGGAATGACCCGACCCACAGAAAAGGAGCGAAATATGATGAAAAAAGTTCTGTCCTGCTTACTCGCGGTCATGCTTTTCCTGACCTGCATTCCCACGGCGATGGCAGTGGATAACGCCCGTGACTTCTTCTTTGAGCTGTCCGTGGACGGCAGCGATAAGAAAGAGGTACAGCCCGGCGACATCATTCAGGTGGATTTCAACCTGAAACGGTCGGACAGCGGCGACGCCTACACCATGTACGGTATGCAGAACGAAATTCGCTACGACAGCAATTTCTTCGAACTGGTGGAGGGCAGCGCCCTGCTGAGCAACGGCATTTCCACGACGGACATCGGCCTGCGGGACAATTACCGGGAATTTTACATGAACTTTGTGTCCCTGTCCGGCGGCGAGGAATGGAACGCCCAGCGTCTGGTCGGCTCCTTCAAGCTGAAGGTGATCGCCACGTCCGGCGTGTCCAAGATCACGAATCAGGACTATCTGGTGTCCACCAAGGACGGAACCGATGAATATAAGGCGTCCTGTCAGGATGTGACCATCATCATTTCCACCGACTGCACGGTCACGTTTGAGCCAAACGGCGGCACGGCGGTTCCCAGCCAGACCGTCCGGTACGGCGAGACCGTGGAGCGGCCGGACAATCCTACCCGGGAGGGCTACCATCTGGTGGGCTGGTATTCGGATATCGACCTCCAGAATCCGTGGGATTTTGACACCAACACCGTTCAGGGCAATGTGACCCTGTACGCAAGATGGGAGAAGGGCGACGCGCCTGAGACGGATGCTGACGGCACCGGCAGCGGCCTGTGGTGGCTACTGGGGCTGGGCCTGCTTGGCTTGGGCTTGCTGTTGTTGCTGCTCCTGCTGCTGGGCAGAAAGACGGTTCACTTCGAGACCGGCTGCGACAGCAAAGTCAAGGATCAGAAGGTGAAGAAGGGCAGTCTGGTGACACGTCCCGAGCAGCCGGTTCGCCCCGGCAGAGCCTTCGCCGGATGGTACGCAGATGAGAGCTGCACCAAGCGCTGGGATTTTGATAACGACAAGGTTGAAGATAATATGACACTCTACGCAAAGTGGCTATAAGTTCATGCGTCCCCACCCGGATTTTTCCGGGTGGGGCACACGTGCATTCTGCGGGGGCACGTGAATTGGGGCAAATTCCGAAGACAAAAGGAATGGCAGTATGGATTGGAATTCATTATTTCACAGCAAATATCTGCGGGGCGGCCTGTGCGCAGTGCTGATCGCCGCGATCCTGCTGGGACTGTGGCTTCCGGGAACGGGGCTGAAGGAGGCCCAGCCGGATGACCCCCTGCAAGGGGAGGGCGTCCGGGAGATCACGGTGCTGAAGCTGGGGGAGAATTTGGAGCAGCTGAACACCATTTCGGTTCCCAGCGGCGGTCAGACAAAATCCACAGAGCCGAATGACAAGGCCAGCGAGACCCGTCCGGAAGAAACCCAGCCCGATTCCTCTACGGATGAGGGCAACGACGGTCAGGAGGACGGAGATCAGGGCGAAGACGGCGGGGAGATCTCTCCGTCCGAGCTGTCGCTGGTCTTGACCTGGAACGCAAAGGGCATTGCCTGTGCCGCGGGCAATACGCAGGCGTTTTCCGTAAGCAGCTATGAGCTGAACGAGGACTTGTTCCGGTTTCGCGTAAGCCTGACCGGAACACAGGCGCAGGATGCAAAGATCGTGAATGGCATCTCCATTACGGAATCCACCCAGACGGCAAGAGAACTGAAGTGGCCCAGCGACTCATTGATCATGAATCCGGCAGCGGGAACGGACAAAGAAGTTTACAATTTTTCATTTACGGTCAGGACTGCGGAACGGGATGTGTTTTTCCGGTATAAGATCACATATCAGAAGCTCCCGGATGTGCAGCTTTCCTTTACATGGCGGGGAACCGGCAATCACAAAGGCACGCTGCTTTGTATGCCCAGCGGCAGCGTTGTGGATAAAATCAAGAGTAACCAGCTGGCCGGAGGCAGGATAAGCTACGAGATGAAATTGGTCGGCAGCGATGCCGAAAGTGCGGGCGCAAAAATTTTGAGTGCCAGCTATATCTCCGTTGGAACAGGCGAGAGCGATGAATTGGATTACAAAAAAGGACAGGGTTCCTTTGCTGTAAGAATGCCGACGGGTGAAACCTCCAATACATATCGGATTTCGGTTTCCGCTCTTGCAAACGGTCATACGGCTCACTTTGAAGTCATTCTGCACGTCGGAAATGATGTCACACTGCAAATGAGTTATACGCTCAATGATGGCAGTCGGAGAGAGATTTTCTGCCAGAATAAGCAGTCCAAAACGGCGGATACCGTGTATGATGACGAATTGACCGATGGATTTCTGGAATATGAAATGTCCATTGTCGGCTCCGATGCCGACAGCGCTAAGATCACCTCCGTCAAATGTACACAAACCGGCAATGACAACAGACCCCGGACCCTGGAAGCGTCGGACACGGTTCAGCTTCTCCTGAATAAAGGAAAAACCGGACAGAACAATTTTACGGTCGAAGCAAAGGACGACTCGGGAAATCAGTATACCTTCAAAATCAATGTTCCCTACAAGCATAAGGGAACGAACAGCATAGAAATCCTTTTGAACCTCAAGGATCAGGATGAAATTCCCAACGAAGTCATAACCAATCTGAAGGTTTCCGCGCAGGGAAAAGATGCGGCAGGGAATACGGTCAGCATTCCGGCAAAAGGGACGAGTGAATTTATTCAGGTTACACTGGACGGAATTGAGGTCACGGATCCTACCTCCTCCGGGGATGCCTGGGAGTACGGCCTGTTTCCGTCTAATCCGGAGACGGGGGACAGAAAGAAACATGCCCTCTATGTTTACGCCGAGGACGCTTACGGCAACTGGGGGAAAGCGGAGCTGACGCTGAATGGCTTCCGCGTAGAACCCGGACAGAAAATCGGAGAAGCCGATATTTATGTAGATATGACAGTGCTGGGGGTCGGTGTTGTCGGCCCTATCCCTTATGAGGTTCTGGCGGACGAGCCGATTTCCTATGTGGTCGCCAAGGCAATCATGGGAAAGGACACCGGTGAACCCTTCGGTGCGGCAAGCGATACTCTCGGCTGGCGGGGCGATTACGGCGGGACGCTGGACACTGGTTTCTATCTGCGGAGTTTGAATACCGACTATCACGCAGATGCACTGGAAGACGCGGTCTGGCCGGGAAGCACGGAAGAGGAAGTGCTGGATGCTATCGATGCCCGGTTCGGCGCGGGGACTGGTCTTGCAGTTCTGTGGCGCTGCCTGTACCGCAACGGACTGAACAAAAGCGCCGGCTCCGGCAGCACCTTCGGCGAGTTCGATTATACCAGCGGCTCCGGGTGGATGTACTCGATAGGCGGCAGCTATTACCCGGGTCAGTCCATGTCTGCGGTGCGTCTGAAGGACGGAGATGTGCTGACACTGCGCTACACCTTGGCCTATGGCTGGGACATTGGCGGCGGCAGCGACAATTACGGCAATATTGTGGGCTACTGTGTTACGGCAATCAATGGTGACATCACTCCCAGACATCAGATGGAAGAGGTGGAAGACCCGGACGGCTCCGTTCGCTACGTGTGCCGCTGCTGCGGCATGGTTCAGGACTGCCCCCACGCGCATATGACCTACAAGGATTTGGAGGACGGAACCCATATTCTGCTCTGCGAGGATTGTCAGGCGGTCATCGGCGACCCGCTCCCCCACAACTGGACATACGACGCCGGGGACACGGAGGACAGCCACGTCTGCGCGGAATGCGGCGCGGCGGAGCAGCATTTCTGGAAGGAAGTGGAAGGCACCAACACTGCCACCTGCACCGAGCCGGGCGTCAGAACGGTCAGATGCAGCGTCTGCGGCATGGAAAAGGAAGAAGAAGCCGAAGCGAAGGGGCACACGCTGGACAATCGCTGGAACCACACGGCGCTGGAGCACTATCAGAAATGCTCGACCTGCGGCGAGGAATTTGGGCGCGGAAATCATGAGTACACATATAGTGAGGACTGGGACGATTATGAGTGCCGTATCTGCCATGTGCTCCACGAAGAAATCTGCGGCGGCGCCCTGACGATTCAGGAAGCTACCTGCCAGAGAATCGTGTACCACTGCGACAGCTGCGGCTATGACATGACGAAGCCCGGCACCTTCGACGAATACCATGATTACGTGGACGGCTTCTGCCGGTACTGCGGCGCGGAAGACCCGGATCATGTGCCGCACGAGCACGACTACCATGAGACGCATCGGGTTGACCCGACCTGCACGGAGGACGGCTACGTCGAGTATACCTGCGACTGCGGGGACTCCTATACAGACCCGCTCCCGGCCACCGGCCACAGCTGGGGCGAATGGATGCCCGCGGGGGACGGGGAGGAAGTCCGCTACTGCGGCGTCTGCGGCGCGGAAGACTACCGGACAACCGGAGAGGATACGTACAGCGTGCGTATGTTCTTCCTGAACTGGCTTTTCCCAAAGATGCATAAAAAATAGGGGGAATCACAATGAATGAGAAAATTCCTGAGATCCTGCGGCAGATCGAAACGGTCGTTGTGGGTAAAAACGAAATCGTAGAGAAAATCCTGATGGCGATCCTGGCAGGCGGTCACGTGCTGATGGAGGACGTTCCCGGCGTGGGTAAGACCACCACGGCCATGACCTTTGCCAAGGTGCTGGGACTGGACACCAAGCGCGTTCAGTTCACCTCCGACACCGTTCCGTCGGACATTATCGGCTACTCAGTCTATGACAAGGAAAGCGGCAGCTTCGTCTATAAGCCCGGCGCGGTCATGACGAATCTGCTTCTGGCCGACGAGATCAACCGCACCTCCAGCAAGACCCAGTCCGCCCTGCTGGAGGCAATGGAAGAACTGCATGTGACGGTGGACGGCAAGACCTATGAGCTGCCCCAGCCCTTCGTGGTGCTGGCGACCCAGAACCCCGTGGGTTCCGCGGGAACGCAGATGCTGCCGCCGTCTCAGATGGATCGGTTTATGATTAAGATCAGCATGGGCTACCCCGATTTTGAAAGCCAGATCAGCATTTTGCGGGACAGACACACGGAAAATCCCCTGAACCGGGTGACCCCGGTGGTTGACCGGGAGCAGCTGCAGGCGCTGATTCAGGAAGCGGCGAAAGCGGAAATTCAGGACGCCGTTTACGAGTATGTCACCCGGCTGACACAGGCCAGCCGGGAGCACCCCATGGTGCAGCTGGGCGTCAGCCCCCGCGGCGCGCTGGCGGTGTGCCGTATGGCGAAGGCTTATGCTTACCTCAACGGCCGGGACTTTGTCATCCCGGAGGATGTGGCCGCCGTGTTCCCGGATGTGTGCTGCCACCGTCTGGTGCTGACCACCAAGGCAAGAATGATGGAGGAGCGGCCGGAAACGGTCATTGCCGCCATTCTGGATTCCGTAAAAATGCCGGTGATTAAGCAATAAACGAAACAACGAACGGAAGCAGGTACTGCTTATGATCGCAATGAAATTGGGTTGGGCGGTGCTGGAGGGCATCTGCGTCTGGCTTACCCTGTATTACGGGAGCAGCGGCGCGCTGGCTCTGGCGGCGGCGCTGCTGGTTCTGCCTCTGGGCAGCCTCCCGATCCACCTTTTCCTGAGAAAACGGCTTCGGGTGCGGGTGGAAGCACCCGCCGTGGTGCGGAAAGGGGACGAGGGCGGCGTCACGATCTGTCTGGAAAACCACACGCTGCTGCCCGCCCTGCGTATCCGCTGCCGGGTAACGACCCGGAATCAGCTGAACGGCGAGCGCTGCACCCGGAATGTCATGACATGGGCGTTCCCGAAAGGGCAGCGGCGCACGTCCCTGCGCTTGGGAAGCGAATACTGCGGGCGTATCCAAATCTCCGTGGAGCAGGTGAAGCTCTACGACTGTTTCGGCCTCATCGGCGTCCCCTGCGGATGCAGTGCGGAAGCGCACATGACGGTACAGCCGGATACCTTCCCCATTCGGGTGAATCTGATCCCCAATCCCGACAGTCAGGAGGACAGCGACAGCTATTCTCAGGAGCGGCCCGGCGCCGACCTGACGGAGACGTTCCAGATTCGGGAATACGTCCCCGGCGACAGTATGCGGCAGATCCACTGGAAACTCAGCGGCAAATTTGACCGGCTGATCGTCCGGGATCCGGCGCTGCCCATCACCCGCAATGTGCTGGTGTTCTGGGAGAGAACGGGGCAGTCCGGCAGCGTCAAACGCATTGACGCCCAGGCGGAAACGGTGGTGTCAGCGTGCCGGAGCCTGTCGGACAGCGGCGTCCAGTTCACCCTCGGATGGAACGATACGGACAGCAATGTCTGCGTCCTGCATGAGATTTGCGGCATGGAAGATCTGGTCGGCGTTATCCCCCGGCTGCTGTGCGCCGCCGGAAGGAAGGATGGTGTCGGCGGCGCGACACTTCTGGTACAGACCCGGCCTGATGCCCTGTGCGGGCACATGGTGTACATCGGGGAAGAACCCTGCGCCGATGTATTGCAGATGCAGCGGCTGGGGCATGTCACGGCGCTGCTCTGCGGCGAATCGCCTTTGGAGGGGAGCATCCCCTTCGACGTGGGGCGGTATCGGGAACAACTGGGAGAAATTGACGTATAAGGGAGGCGAAAGCCTTGACCTCAAAAATAAAACAGGGGATGCACCTGCGTCAGCCTGAGAATTCGTCGGACGGCGCATGGATTTTCCAGACGTTGGCGGCGATGCTCGCCTGCGCGGCGCTGATGTTTGCGCTTGCGGCGTTGGCCGGGTTTCGGACGGGAAATCTGCTGCCAATCCTGCTGGCGGCGGGCGGATACGTGTGCATCGCCTACGGCGTGACCATCCGGTTTCAGAAGCAGCAGTGGTTTTTCCTTGCCGCGCTGGCCGCCCTGCTTCTGCTGGTTCTCATTTGCAGACAGCAGGTGCTGGAAGGCTACCGCCTGTTCTGGAATCAGATGCGCAATACTTATACAGCCGGAACGGGCTGGGTGCTTCCCGAATGGGAGACGCAGCTGTCTGCGGAGAAAAGTGGGCTGTGCCTGACGCTGTTTGCGGTGGCGGCCGCAAGCGCTATAGCGCTGATTTGCTGCTGGCTGAGCGGCCGGGCACCGGTGGCGCTGGCAGCGCTGCTGCCCGCCGCCGCGTTGGCGGGAATGGCGGTTTTCAAGACCGACGAGGTACTTCCCGGATTGGCCGCGTTGGCGGCTGCCGTGCTGATTCTTACTTACAGCGGGTGGCAGAGCCGGAAAGCGGCGTTCCCGGTCACATTTGGCTGGATTCTCTGCGGAATTGCGGCGGGGCTGCTGCTTCTGTGCGCGTCGGTTCCCGGCGTGCAAAGCTGGACGCAGAAAATCGGCGAAGATAGCCGCAAGGCAATTCATGCCTATCGCTATGAGACGAAAAATACCGTGCTGCCCGAGGGCGACTTCACGGATTATCAGAAGCAGAACGGCACCCGGGCCGGACTGGAAGTGACCATGTCGAACCCGGAAGCCCTGTACCTGCGGGGATTCACCGGGGCTACGCTGGAAGGCGACATCTGGAGCACGGTGGACTCTGCCGTTCTGGCGCAGAATCAGGCGCTTTTATACTGGCTGAACGAAAACGCCTTTCACCCGGCGGCGCAGTATGCGTCGGCTGCCGCCGGAACGGACAGAGGCACGGGCAGCGTTTCCATTCAGAATATCGGCGCGTGCAGCGCTTACCAATATGTTCCCTTCTCCCTGCGGGATACGGGAAATTTACCGGCGGAAAACCTGAAAGAGGACAGCCCTCCCTCCGACGGGGAGAGGACGTACCGGTACTCCGTGGTAACCAGCGGCGGGAATGGCATTGAGCAGACCCTGTCGCGGCTGCAAACCACCGATGATGCGCAGGTGCTGCAATACCGGAGGGCGGAAAGCGCGTACCGCAGCTTTGTGTACCGCAATTACCTTCAGGTTCCGGAAAGCGTGACGCAGCTGCTGGGGCAATACTGGGACGAGACCACGGCGGGCTACGGCTCCCGGGAAAATCTCACCCTGCCGCAGGCACAGGCCTGCACGTTGACGTTCCTGAGCCGGTGCTTCCCGGAGGAAGGAACGCCGGAGGATATGGAGCTGCCCCTGACCGCGGCGGAGGGGACGAGTTTCCAGTATGCCACGGTGGCGGTGATGACCCTGCGCTATTTTGGAATTCCGGCACGCTACGCCGAAGGGTATGTCATTTCGGAAGAAATGGCCGCAGATGCTCAGGCGGACGAGCCTCTGACCGTGGACAGCCGCTGCGCGCGGGCGTGGGCGGAGGTCTATCAGGACGGGATCGGCTGGATACCCATGGAGCTGACTCCCGGACTGGGCGAAATGCTGGAACAGAAGCCGGAGGAAAACCCGGACGAAGGAGATTCGGACAACGCCGAGTCGGAGACTCAGCCGGAAGAGGAGACGACCCCCGAAGAGGACGGGACACAGGAGCCTGAGCCGGATGGCGGCACCGTGACCAAAATCGCCAAGGCCATGCTGCTGGGTGTGCTGTGGGTGCTTTTGATCGTGCTTCTGCTGTTCCTGCTCCTGCTGCTCAGAAGAAAGCTGATCCGCAAGCGCAAGGAACAGAAATACCAGCTGGAGGACATAAACGAAGCCGTTTGCTGGATTTTCGCGGACACGGCGGCGCTGATGGAAAAGCTGGGGCTGCGCAGAGGAAACGGTTCCATGCGGACGCTGTGCGAGCCTGCAAAGCAGCGCTTCGGCGGCGATTACGCGACGGCGCTGGCAGAAGCCATCCGCCTGAATGACCGCGCCATGTTCAGCAGCCACGCACTCACGCAGGAGCAGCGAGAATCGGCGCTGAAATTCTACGCCGATACCCAGGGAAGTCTAAAAAAGAATGTAAAATGGTACCACCGGATGTGGATAAAATGGATTCAGTGCCTGTATTAAGGAGAGAACATAGTATGAAGAACTTAAGAAAGCGCCTTGCGTGCCTGCTGCTTTCCGCACTGCTGCTCATCGGCTGTCTGCCGGTGACGGCGCTTGCGGCGGAAAACGGGTTTATTCTCGTGGTGGAGGCCGGCGGAAAGCTGGTCATCGCGCCGGAATACATTTCCTGTACGGCGGGGCAGTCCGCCGCGCAGGCGCTGAGCGCCAGCGGACACACCTTCACAGGGCTGGATACCGGCATGATCTCAGCCATTGACGGCGTGACGGGCAACTTTACCCGCAGCGACGAGAACGGTAACTACGACCTGTCCGTCAGCGCGGCGTCCATCGGCTATCTGCGCTTCAGCGAGGATATGGACAGCAAGCCCAGCGACGGATTGAAGCAGCTGATGACCGCTATGGCGGACTATAAGAAAAAGGGCAGCGACGTTCAGGCGGCCGCCAAAAAGGAATATGATACCGCCCGGGATCTGTTCGTGGGCATCAACAGCGAGTCCGCCAAGACCCTCGCGTCGAATCTGAATGACGCGGTCAGGAACTATGAAAACACCCTCACCGGCGAGCATTACGCAGTTCGCTTCACGGACGGCTCGGCGGCGTATTCCGACGACAACTACCACGGCGTTTCCATCACGGCGGTAAACGCCTACGGAAAGCAGTGGACGGACGACGGCGACGGCGTTCTGGAGCTGCCCAAGGGCGACTACACCTTCTGCGTCGAGCAGGCGGGACTGCGGGTGGAAGGCAAAATCACGGTCAGCGCCGCAGCGACGGTATCGGCAGAGCTTCCCCAGTCGGAGTGGCTGATCACCGACACCTTCCGTATTTCCGGAAGCTTCGGCGAGGAAACCAACAAGGATAACAAATTCACGGACGAAGAATGGCAGCTGGGGCAGTGGTCTGACAGGGAAGTGACCGTTCCGGTGCTGGACACCTTTACCGGCTCGGTCTACACCTACGCGGAGTACGATACCGGTCTGCTGTCCGAGATCCCGACCCTGACCGCCATTTACACGCTGGCAAGCACCGGTGAACGGATGGAAAAGGCGCTTGCGTTTCAGTCCCTGACCAGCGGCGCTTACAGCGTGCTGTCGCGGGGCGCGGCGGGCAATACCGTGATCTACCGGCTCAGCAGTAAGAGTGAGGACGGCTATACCTATTCTCAGGACTACACGGTTCATTTTGACCGCGTTCCCACGCTGGCGTCCATCCGGGTCGAAGATCAGATCGGCGTAGATCAGGCGGCTTCCATTCCCTTCGCACCGGATACCATGGAATATACCTATAAGGTTCTGAACACGGTCACGGCAGTGACGATCACGGGGCAGCCGCTGGAAAACGGCTACACCGTAACGGTCAATGGTAAGAACGCGGCGAACGGCGTGACGGTGGATGTTTCCGGCGAGACGGTCATCCCTGTGACGGTTTCCGCCAACGGCTATTCCAGCACCTACACCCTGACAATTCAGCCGGGCGAGGGCAAAAGTCTGTCCTTCCTGTCGGAGCGTTCCGTGACTGTCGAGGTGGTCAACAGCAACGGCGTTGTGATGCCCTATACGACACTCCGGGAGTCCGCGACCCAGAACCGCTACCGGTACATTCTGGTCCCCGGAGAGACCTACCACTATGTCGCGACCCGAAATACCTATTATCACATTACCGACGATTTCTCCCTTGAGGAAGTGGCCAACAGCACCATCATCGTGGACTTCAGTTCCATGAGCGACTGGCTGACAAGTCTGGCCTACGGCAAAAATGCCGCCGCGTCCTCCAAGAATTCGCTGAAAACCGACGCTTCCTTCACCTCGGAGAATCACAGCTACAGGGTTTCCTATGAAGATACGGAGCATATGGTCTACGCCTGGGCGGCGACCGGAGAGAAAAATGTCAGCATTCAGGCAATTTATAATCAGGTATTCAGCGGCAGCCTGTACCACGGGAAGGAAAAAACCGTTGATCTACCCTCCGGCGCATCTTCCGGCACCCTGCTGAACCGCCTGCTGATGAAGGAGAACCCCGTTGCGGGCACGGTCACCATCCGCTTGACAAAGGAAGAGAACGGTGTTACTTTTTATCAGGACTATGTAACGCGCTTTGACCGCACGCTGACGCTGAAAGACATGACAGCCCAGTGCGACGGCGCTGCCGCTGCACTGGAAAAAGAGGACGGAACCAAGGGCTTTACGCCTGGTGTGAAGACCTATTCCGTGACGGTCTCCATGGCGGCGCAGAATCTGGAACTGCGGCTTTCCCGCTACGAGGAGAACACCTGCTACGGCGAAGAGGACGTGGGCTACCGCATCAGGGTGGACGGCACGGACGTGACCGCCGAAGGCGGCGTGGTCATCCCGCTGGACGGCACCATTAACACCCAGACGGTTACGGTCACGGTGGAAAATAACAAGGCTCCGGACGGCACCGGAACTTATACCCTGAACATTCTGAAATCTCCCCCGGTGGAAGTGACCTTCGAGACGGAACCGGCGGACGCGCTGCTGCATCTGCGGGACGTTCTCACCGGCGTGCAGCAGCTGCCGGACGACGCGGGGAATTATCTGCTGTGCGAGGGAAGCAGCTACAGCTACGCGCTGACAAAATACGGCTATGAAGCCGTATCCGGCACTCTGACCGTGACCCGGGACGATGCCGGTGCGCTGGTGATCTCCAACGGTACGGAAACCTACCCCGTCACCGAGACGGAGGGCGGCGGCGCGGTGACCATCGTCTGGACGCTGAATCCGGCGGCGGCCAACCCCGCCATCGACCCGTCGATCCCGGCGCAGTGGGCGGATTTCCGCGGTTCTTCCACCAATAACGGCGTCACGGACGTATTGTTGCCAACGGCGGCGCAGGACGGCACCTTGTATTGGGCAAACCAGCTGGGCGTCGGCTTTGATTCGGATGCCGTGGGCAGTCCGATTCTGGTGGATGGCGATATCATCACCTACGCGGGCGACAAGATCTACCGCGTGGACACCGTAAGCGGCGAGGTCAAGGTAAAGGCAAACATGGATCACAAGTCCAGCTTCTCCATCACCCCGCCGGTTTACGCGGACGGCATGGTCTTCGTGGCGCTGTCCGGCGGCACGGTGCAGGCGTTCAATGCGGCCACACTGGAATCTCTCTGGATCTACACGGATAAACTGGGCGGACAGCCCAACTGCCCGCTGAAGGTGAAAAACGGCTATCTCTACACCGGCTTCTGGAACAGCGAGACCGGCAACGCGAACTTCGTCTGCCTGTCCATCACCGATGAGGACCCGGCGCAGTCCAAAGAAAGCAAGTGCGCCTCCTGGTACTATACCAGCAAGGGCGGCTTCTACTGGGCGGGCGCTTACGTGGCCGACGACTTCCTGCTGGTGGGAACGGACGACGGCGGAAACGGCTACACCAGCCAGACCTCCCGGCTGCTGCTTCTGGACCCCGCGACGGGCGAGCTGCTGGACAGCTGGGACGGCCTGAACGCGGATATCCGCAGTACGGTGGTTTACGACGCCGGGACGGACGCCTACTATTTCACCTCCAAGGGCGGCACCTTCTATTCCGTTCAGGTGACCGGCGACCGGAAGCTGACGAATAAGTGGAGCGTGAATCTGGCAAACGGCGTGGGCGGCGTTCCCATGAGTACATCGACCCCTGTGGTCTATGGCGGCAGAGCCTACCTGGGCGTTTCCGGCGCGGGACAGTTTACCCCGTACTCCGGCCACAACATCACGGTGATCGACGTGGTTGCAAGGCGCATTGCCTACCGCGTGGAGACGCAGGGCTACCCCCAGACCAGCGGCCTGCTGACCACGGCCTACAAGCAGGAAAGCGGCTGCGTATACGTCTATTTCTTCGACAACATGACCCCCGGCAAGCTGCGGGTTCTGCGGGACAGAGCCGGACAGACGACCCCGGATTACGTCACCACCGAGGGAGGCCGCACGACGGCCTATGCGCTGTTCACCCCCACCGGCGATCAGGCGCAGTATGCCATTTGCAGTCCCATCGCCGACGAATACGGCACGGTCTATTTCAAGAACGACTCGGCGCGGCTGATGGCCTACGGAAGCGCCATTGAGCGTCTTGAGATCACCCAGCAGCCGACAAAGACGGCATACGCGGAAGGGGAGACCTTCGACCCTGCCGGAATGGTCGTTACCGCGGTCTATGCCAACGGAAAGACGAGAGACGTTACGGATTATGTGACGTATAAGACTGACCCGCTGGACGGCGGCGACGGGGAGTTTGCCATTTCCTTCCCGTATGTCATGTACCATAATGAGGAAAACGGAACGGAGATGACCTCCGGCGTTGAGACGATGGTACCTGCTGTCACGCTGAATCTGACCGTGGGCGATGGACTTCTCGGCGACGTCAACGGCGACGGCAAGGTCGATCAGGCCGACGCCCAGATGATTCTGGACTATGAGGCGAAGCGCATTGACAGGGCGCTTTCCCTGAAGACGGCGGATGTCAGCGGCGACGGCGTCATTGACAGCAGCGACGCCGTGCTGATTCTCCAGTATGCCGCGGGAACTCTGAAGGAGTTCCCGGCGGCTGCCCCGAAGGAAACGGAAGATACGGGAAGCACTGATCAGATCGCAGTCGGGGACACAGGACTTCCCAAAGAATAGGAGCATAGATTATGAATCAAAAATGGATCGCCCTTTTGCTGGCGCTTATCTTGGCGCTGTCTGTCTGCGGCTGCGCCGCGGACAAGCCGCAGACGGAGACTGCCGAAACGACTGCGGCTGTGGAAACCCGGACGGCCGCGGGGCAAAGTACGGTAACGGACGAGGAACTGACACAGACTGCCCAATGGCTGATGGAGCAGATCCCGCAGCCAACCTACGGCTCCGTGGGGGGCGAGTGGGCCGTATTCGGGCTGGCGCGCTCCGGCGTTGCGGTACCGAAGGAATATTTTGAAGTTTATGGTGAAAACGTGGCTGCCTACACGGCGGAACACGGCGGCGTGCTCCACGCGAAAAAGTACACGGAGTATTCCCGTGTAATTCTGGCGTGGACGGCGCTGGGGAAGGATGCCACGGACGTTGGCGGATTCAACCTGCTGGTTCCTCTGGCGGACTTTGATCAGACGGTATTTCAGGGGATCAACGGCCCCATTTTCGCGCTGCTGGCGCTGGACAGCGGGGCGTATGACATCCCGGAAAACACAGCCGGAACCACGCAGGCCACGCGGGACGGGTATGTGGACTATATTCTGAACGCGGAGCTTCCCGGCGGCGGATGGTCGTTCGCGGGGGGCGACGCGGAGACGGACATCACGGCCATGGCGCTGCAGGCGCTGGCCAAGTACCGCGACCGGCAGGATGTGGCGGACGCGGTGGAGCGGGGACTGACTGTTCTGTCTCAGCAGCAGGAAGAAAACGGCGGCTTTGTCGCCTACGATTCAGAGAGCAGCGAGTCCATCGCGCAGGTGATCGTGGCGCTGACGGAGCTGGGCGTCAGCCTGACCGATTCCCGGTTCGTCAAGGGCGGGAACACGCTGGTAAGCAGGCTGTTGGAATTCCAGACGGAGAATGGCGCGTTCCGGCACATTCTCGATGGGGAAGAAGACGTGATGGCGACGGAACAGGGCTTCTACGCCCTGGTGGCCGTGAGCCGGGCGGAGCAGGGAAAATCCACCCTGTACACAATGACAGAGACGTAAAAACAGTTTCGCGGGGAGAAACAGCGAATGAAGAAAAAGCGGCTTGCGAATATCGTGATGGTGCTGCTGATCGTCGTGATCGCCGTGACCGGCGTTCTGACGGCGCTTCACCTGCGGGGCGGGGAAGCCGGCAATCTGGGAAGCCTGTACAAAATCACGGAGATCCCGGACAATTTCCTCATCGCCCCGGGGCAGGAGGGGAATGTCTGCACTGTCACCATCGTCTGTGACACAGTTCTGGACAATTTGAGGACGCTTGACAAAGAAAAAGCGCCCTATGTTCCCAAAGACGCGGTGATCCTGCCCAAAACGCAGGTTTCCTTCACTGAGGGGGATACCGTCTTTGACGTGCTGCAAAAGGTCTGTACGGCGGCGGATATCCAGCTGGAATACAGCTGGACGCCCATTTACGACAGCAGCTACATCGAGGGTATCAACCACCTGTACGAATTCGACTGCGGCAAAGAATCCGGCTGGATGTACAAGGTGAACGACTGGTTCCCCAATTACGGCTGCTCGGCCTACGCGGTGGAAAACGGGGACGATATCGTCTGGTGCTACACCTGCAAAGGCTTCGGTAAGGATGTGGGCGGCGGATGGATGACGGAGGGGACCGCAAAATGAAAAAGTCCCATATCGTGATGCTGCTGACCTTCCTGCTGCTGATCCCCGCAACGATTTATTTCGGCCTGCGGTTCAGCGGACGCGCCTACTATGTCACCAGTACGCTGGTCATGATTGAGACGCTGGTGCCGTTTCTGCTGGCTTTCGAGAACCGGAAGCCTCAGGCACGGGAGCTGGTGGTCATCGCGGTGCTGTCTGCTCTGGCGGTGGCCGCGCGGGTGGTTATTCCCATTCCCAATTTCAAGGCGATTTTCGCCATTATCATGCTGTCGGGTATTGCCTTTGGCCCCGAAACCGGGTTCCTTGTGGGCGCGATTTCGGCCTTTGCCAGCAACTTCTTTTATGGTCAGGGACCCTATACTCCATGGCAGATGTTTGCTTACGGCGCTGGCGGACTGCTGGCGGGCTTCCTGTTTGCAAAGGGGAGACTGCCGAGAAAGCCGGTCGTCATGGGCGTGTTTGGTTTCCTGACAACGCTGCTGCTGGTGGGGCCGCTGCTGGACACCTGTTCGGTTTTTCTGGAGCTGTCGGTTATCAATGTGCGGACGGCGTGGCCCCGTTATGTGTCCGGCTTCTGGGTGAACCTCAGTCAGGGCGTCTGCACGTTCCTGACCATGGTGATTTTTGGGAATCCTTTGCTGGAAAAGCTGGACCGGGTGAAGGTGCAGTACGGGATGATGGAGGACGAAGATGGGCTTTGAAAGCTGCCATCCGGCGGTGAACTTCCTGTTTTTTGCCGCCGTCATTTACGGAAGCGTGGCTTTCCAGCACCCGGTGTTTCTCGCCATCTCCTGCCTGTGCGCCTTCGCGTTCAGCATGAAGCGAAACGGAAAACGGGCGGTTATCTTCAACCTGTGCCTGCTGCCGCTGGTGGTTTGCTTCGCCCTGTATTACAGCAGCTATCACCATTTCGGCGTGACGGTGCTGAAACAGAACTTCATCGGCAACAACCTGACGGTGGAAAGCTTCGTGTACGGCATGGTGACGGGACTGCGGGCGGCGGCAGTGTGCATGTGGCTGAGCTGCCTGTTCCGGGTGGTGTCCAGCGACAAGGTGCTGTACCTGTTCGGCAGGGTCAGCCCACGGCTGTCGCTGTTTCTCACAATTTTGCTGCGCTTTATTCCGAGAATCGGCCGGGAGGCAAGAAAAATCAACCTCGCCCAGAAGGGCATCGGCCGGGGAAGCAATCAGGGAGATGTTTTTCGACGACTTGTCAACTGCCTGCGGATTTTCTCCATGCTGATCACGTGGATGATCTCCGCACTGGCGCTGGAATCCGACTCCATGCGTTCCCGGGGCAGTCTGCTTCGGGGGCGGACGGCGTTTTCCATCTACCGCTTCGATAACCGGGACAGGGCGTTCGTGATCGCGCTGTTTTTCGGCATCACCCTGACTGCCATGGGGGCGATTCTTGGGGCAACAACGATGTTTTACAACCCCAGAATCATCTGGAAACCACTGGAAAATTTAAGCGCAGTGACCGCTGTCGGCTACGCCGCGCTGTGTCTGCTGCCCATGGGGCTGGAATTCTGGACGGAATACCGGTTCCATAGAGCAAGACGCGAAGTATAAAATTCGGGAGCCATCACACGAAAACGTGATGGCTCCCGTTTGTTATTTCTCGTCGCAGACCTGAAAAATGTAGAATTTCAGGTAGTAGGAATCTTCGGCGTCCCATAAAATGGGGTGATCCGGCGCCTGCGTGCGGTATTCCACTTGCCGCAGCCGCTTGTGGACGTTCCGGGCGGCCTGACCGATGGTCTGGGTGAACAGCTCGTAGTCCACAAAATGGGAACAGGAGCAGGTGGCGAGGAAGCCGCCGTCCCGGATGAGCTTCATTGCCCGGAGGTTGATCTCCCGGTAGCCCGTCACCGCTTTTTTCACGGAGGCGCGGGACTTGGTGAAGGCCGGAGGGTCGAGGATCACGAGGTCAAATTTCTGCCCCTTGGCTTCCAGCTCCGGCAGCAACGCAAACACATCCGCGCAGAGAAATTCCACCCGGTCGGAAAGGCCGTTGAGGGCGGCGTTCTCCCGGGCCTGCGCCACGCCCAATTCGGAAGCGTCCACGCCCAATACATGGCTTGCCCCGGCGAGACCCGCGTTCAGGGCAAAGGAGCCGGTGTGGGTGAAGCAGTCCAGCACCTCCGCACCGGGGCACAGCGGCCAAATGGCCTTGCGGTTGTATTTCTGATCGAGGAAAAAGCCTGTTTTCTGTCCTTCGGCCACGTCTACGAAATATCTGACGCCGTTTTCCACAATCTCCACCTTGGTGTCAAAGGGGTCGGACAGGAAGCCTTTGACCCGGGGCATTCCCTCCTGCTCCCGCACCTTGGCGTCAGAGCGCTCGTAAATGCCTCGGATGGAAATGCCGTCCTTTGCCATCGATTCTTTCAGGGTTTCCAGAATGAAGGACTTGTACCGATCCATGCCCAGCGCCAGAGACTGTACCACCAGCACGTCGGAAAACTTGTCCACCACCAGACCGGGCAGGAAATCCGCCTCGCCGAAAATCACCCGGCAGCTGCCGGTGTCCACCACCTTTTTCCGGTATTCCCAGGCGTTCTCCACCCGCATTCTGAGAAAATCCTCGTCGATTTCCTGATTCCGGTTCCGGGTCAGCATCCGCACCCGGAGCTTGGAGCGGCGGTTCAGGAAGCCCTTGCCCAGGCAAAAGCCGTTGTAGTCGTGGACGGAGACAACATCCCCGTCCAGCGGCTCGCCCTCGATGCGCTCCACCTCGTTGTCATATACCCATGGGCCGCCCGCTTTCATGCTGCGCCCCTCGCCCTTTTTCAAATACACCGCGCCGTTTTCCATTGCGTTTTCTCCTGTTCCGTAAAATATCACTACCATTATACGATGATTTTCCCGAATTGCAACAGAAAAGAGCCGGTAAGACGGTTAAAACCATCTTACCGGCTGCTTTGTGCCCGGAAATTACTCTGCCTTGAAGGCGTAGGTCGCGCCGGCGGTGATGTCGGTGGAGTCTACGCCGGTGGCGGCATACTCGCCGTCCACATAGAATGCCCAGTACTTGCCGTCGGTATCATAGTCCACGGTGACGCCGTTGACGGTCTTGACGTACAGGCCGTAGTCGCTGTCCTCGCCCGCGATCAGGCCAAGGGACAGCAGCGCCGCGCCGACGGTCTTCTCATCGGTGTGGATTTCAAAATGGCTCTCCTTGCCTTCGGGATCCACCACGTTAAAGAGGAAGCTGGTCTCGCCCTCGCCCATGGAAACGACGCCGGAAGCCTCGGCAGTGGTAGCAGGCGCGGTGTTGTCATTCTTGCTGCATCCAACGGTGGAAAGCGCCAATGCCGCAATCAGCGCGATGCACAGAAGGATGGACAGCAGCTTTTTCATGCTGAATTTGTTCATAACAATTCTCCTATCATGTTATTCCTTTCCCGCCTGCCTTGAAACGGCTGGGTGAAAGGTTTCGCCATTTTGTGTTCACAAACAGCGGGAATATTGTAGCACAGCTTTCCCTCTTTTTCAATCGAAAAAATCACGATGCGCATCCGAAAGACATTGCAGTTTTTCGGAGATTATGATAGAATATGCTGCATAGAATAGATAATAAGTCGGGCAACACATTGGAATGGGGCAATCCCAGCGGTACCAAGCCGCCGTAGATGGACAGTTGAGCCGCGGAAAGTCATTGGGAACATCCTGAGAAGACCTTCGGCAAATGGCGTCCAGAGCCGGAACACGGTGACCTGACGTTTTTCCCGGAAGGCTCTTGGGGATGCCTGCCGGAGGTTTTTGTGAAGTCCCCATTTGGGGACTTTTTCTTTTTGGGGGATGCTATGACTGCGGACGCTTTTTCCAACTGCCATCCGGCGGTGAATTTCCTGTTTTTTGTGGGAGCTATTGGTTTCAGCGTGCTGATCCAGCACCCGGCGTACCTGATCGCGGGGGCGATTGGCGCGGCGGTTTATTATCTGCTGCTCAGCGGCCGGACGGGCTGGAAGCGAATTGCCATGCTGCTGCCCATGTTTCTCGCGCTGACGGTGGTGAACCCGCTGTTCAATACCTACGGCGAGCGGGTGCTGTTTCATGTGTTCGGAAGACCCTACACGGTGGAGGCGCTGCTCTACGGCGCGGCCATTGCCGGGGTGTTTCTGGTGATGATGCTCTGGTTCGGCTGCTACAACGCGGTCATGACCAGCGACAAGTTCACAAGCCTGTTCGGGAATCTGATCCCGGCAATTTCATTGCTGCTGGTGATGGTGCTGCGGATGATCCCCAGCTTTATCCGCAAGGCGGGGCAGATCATGGGTGCGAGAAAGTCCGTTGGCCTCGGCGCGGGGGAGAACAGCACCATGAAAGAAAAACTCACCAGCGGAATGCGAACATTGTCCGCCCTGACGGACTGGGCGCTGGAGGGCAGCATCGTGACCGGGGACTCCATGCGCGCCCGGGGCTACGGCACAGCCAAACGCACAAGCTTTCAGATCTACCGGATGAAGGCGCTGGACTGGACGCTTCTTGCAGTGATGCTCACCCTTGCGGGTGTGGCCGCAGTGGCGGCCGCCATGGGCGGCGCGGCGGCGGAGTTTACGCCGAAGCTTGCCATTCAGCCCGTCACCGGCATTTACGCGCCGGGCTTTATTGCCTACTGCGCTTACCTCTTTATCCCCTCTGCACTACACATGAAGGAGGCCGTTCAATGGCACATATCGAGATCGAGAATCTGACCTTTTCCTACCCTTCCGCCGGTAGACCGTCATTGTCCAACGTCAGCCTGACCATCCGGCGGGGGGAGTATGTGGTACTCTGCGGCAAAAGCGGCAGCGGCAAAACAACGCTTCTGCGGCACCTGAAATCGGTGCTTGCGCCCCACGGAAAGCGAAGCGGGGACATCCGCATCAACGGCGTTTCGCTGAAAGATATGAGTCAGCGGGATCAGGCCGCGAAGGTGGGCTTCGTCATGCAGAATCCGGACGATCAGATCGTGACGGACAAGGTCTGGCATGAGCTGGCCTTCGGGCTGGAAAGCTTGGGCTGCGACCAGAAGACCATGCGCGCCCGGGTGGCGGAAATGGCCTGCTATTTCGGCATTCAGGACTGGTTCCACAGAGACGTTGCCAATCTGTCCGGCGGACAGAAGCAGCTGCTGAATCTGGCGTCCATCATGGCCATGCAGCCGGAAATTCTGATTCTGGACGAACCCACCAGCCAGCTTGACCCCATTGCGGCTTCCGATTTTCTGAACACCCTGCGGAAGATCAACGCAGAATTGGGAACGACCATCCTCATTACGGAGCATCGGGTGGAGGATATTTTCCCCTACGCTGACCGCGCCATCGTGATGGACGGCGGAAAAGTGATCGCCAACGACACCCCCCGGAACATCGGTAAGCGGCTCTGGGAGGAAAAGAACGACATGTTTACCGCCATGCCCACGCCGGTGCGGGTGTTTTACGGCAGCGGCGGGGCGGGGGAGTGCCCCCTGACCGTGCGGGAGGGCAGAAACTGGCTCAGCGATATTTTCCCGAACCCGCCGGAAATCACCGAGCTTCCGGCACAGCCCCAGACCGAAGAAGACGGCGAAATCGCCCTTTCGCTGAAAGAGTTGTGGTTCCGCTATGAAAAGAACAGCCCGGATGTTCTCCGGGGGGCCAGCGTCGAGGTGGCGAAGGGAAGCCTTCACGCCATCGTGGGCGGCAACGGCGCGGGAAAATCCACAACACTGAAAGCCGTCTGCGGCATTTGCAGACCCTACCGGGGCAAGGTGAAGGTGCTGGGAAAGCCGGTGGAAAAATACAAGCAGCAGGAGCTGTTCCGGGGCTGCCTCGCCATGCTTCCTCAGGACCCCAAGAGCCTGTTCGTCAAGAAAACGGTGCTGGAAGATTTGCAGGAAATGACGCAAAACGAGCAGGATATCCGGGAAACGGCGGAAATCTGTCAGATCACGTCCCTGCTGAAAAGCCATCCCTACGATCTGTCCGGCGGTGAGCAGCAGCGGGCGGCGCTGGCGAAGGTGCTGCTTACCCGGCCGCAGCTGCTCCTGCTGGACGAGCCGACCAAGGGCATCGACAGCTTCTTCAAGGAGACCTTTGCGTCCATCCTGACGGAGCTGAAAAAGAAGGGCATCACCATCGTCATGGTATCCCACGATGTGGAATTCTGCGCCCGGTACGCCGATCAGGTGAGCATGTTCTTTGACGGGCAGGTCCTGACCACGGATACGCCCCGCCGGTTCTTCGGCGCGAACAGCTTCTACACCACTGCCGCAAACCGTATGAGCCGCCATGTGTTCCGGAACGCGGTCACGGCGGAGGATGTAGTGGATCTTTACAAACAAAACCGGGAGACAAAGGCATGAAAAAGTCCCGTATTGCCACGTTGATCGTTTTTTTCGTGCTGATTCCCCTGACGCTGATCGTGGGCAGCAGACTTTCCGGACGGGCGTTTTATGTCACCAGCACGCTGGTGATCGTGGAACTGCTGATCCCCTTCTTTCTGGCCTTTGAGGGGCGCAGACCTCAGGCGCGGGAGCTGGTGGTGCTGGCAGTGATGTGCGCGCTGGCGGTAGCCGGGCGGGTCGCCATTCCCATCCCCAGCTTCAAGGCAATTTTCGGCATTATCATGATCGCGGGGATTGCCTTTGGCCCGGAATCGGGCTTTCTGGTGGGGGCAATTAGCGCACTGGCAAGCAATTTCTTCTACAGCCAAGGCCCCTACACGCCGTGGCAGATGATGGCCTACGGCGCGGGCGGGATGCTGGCGGGCTTTGTGTTCGCCGAGGGCAGACTTCCCCGCAAGCCGGTGGTGATGGGGATTTTCGGATTTCTGGCGGTGGCGTTTTTTGTGGGGCCGCTGCTGGATACCTGTTCGGTGTTTCTGGTGATGTCCAGAATCTCCCTCAAGGGGGCGATGGCGTTCTATATTTCCGGGTTCCCGGTGAACCTGAGACAGGCTGTCGCCACGGCAATCGTACTTCTGGTTCTAGGGAAGCCCCTGCTGGAAAAGCTTGACCGGATCAAAACAAAATACGGAATTCTGGATGATGAGGGGAGGAAGGAAGCATGAAAAAAGACCAGCTGTTTCTTTCCACCATTGCCCCGGACGCCGCGGAGGAAGCCCGGCGGCACGGCCTAGGGCTGGAAATCGCGGAATACTGCACAGCGTGGAACATGGATGAGCAGTTCGAGACGAGCCACGCCGCCGTGACCAAGGAGTTGGCAGGCGTGGGCAGGAGACTGCTGCACGCGCCATTCAGCGAGCTTTTCCCCTGTGCCGTTGACCCGAAAGCACGGGAGCTGGCGGCGCTCCGCTACCGGCAGGCGATCGCGCTTGCGCGGCGGTATGATGCCCGGAAGATCATCATTCATGGGGGCTTCAACGAAAGATTGTACTACCCCTGCTGGTATACGGAGCAGTCCGTTGTTTTCTGGAAAGACTTTTTGAAGAAAGACCCCGGCGTGGACATCGTGCTGGAAAACGTGCTGGAGGAGCAGCCGGAGATGATGACCGAGATTTTCCGGGAGGTGGACAACCCCCGGCTGCGGATGTGTCTGGACGTGGGGCATGTGAACGCTTACTCCCCGGTTCCCGTGGAGGAATGGGTGAGCGCCTGCGCGGAATTTCTCTCCCATTTCCATATCCACAACAATGACGGCTCTCAGGATACCCATTGCGCACCGGGAGAGGGAACGATCTCCATGGCCGCGCTGCTCCGGCAGGCGCAGACGCTCTGCCCGGAGGCGACCTTTACACTGGAAGTGCTTCAGGCGGCACCGGCGGTCAGCTGGATGCTGGAAGAGCGTATTTTGGAGGGGTGAACATGGAAGAAAAACTGAACAAACTGCTTTCCGCCGTTTCCCCTTTGGATGACGCCGCTATGGAAAAGGCGCGGGAGCGTCAGGCGCAGCTTGCAAAGCCCCCCGGAAGTCTGGGGCGGCTGGAAGACCTGTCCGTCCAGCTGGCGGGCATCACCGGGCGGGTGCATAATAAAATGGAGAAGACCCACCTTCTGGTATTTGCCGCCGACAACGGCGTGGTGGCGGAGGGCGTGTCCAGCGCACCCCAGTCCGTGACGCTGATGCAGACGGTGAATCTGACCCGTGGAAAAACCGGCGCAAGCGTTCTTGCGAAACATTTCGGCAGCGGCATCACCGTCTGCGATGTGGGCGTCAATGCCGATATCAAAGAGAAAGCGGTGCTGAACCGGAAAATTGCCTACGGCACGCAGAATATTGCGAGCGGCCCCGCCATGACCCGGGAACAGGCGGTCACGGCCATCCTCACCGGTGCCAAGCTCGCCGCCGAGACCGACGCCGATGCCCTCGGCGTGGGGGAAATGGGCATCGGCAACACCACTACGTCCTCCGCCGTTCTGGCGGTGCTGCTTTCGGCGGAGGTGGAGACCGTCACCGGCAGGGGCGGCGGCGTGACCGACGAGAGCTTCCTGCGGAAGAAAGCAATCATCCGTCAGGCAATCGAAGTGAACCGTCCCGACAGGGACGACCCGGTCGACGTGCTTGCCAAGGTGGGCGGCTTTGACATTGCCGCCATGTGCGGCGCGTTTCTGGGGGCGGCGGCGACCTGCCGTCCGGTGGTCATTGACGGCTTTATTTCCGCCGTAGCGGCGCTGTGTGCGGTGCGGCTGTGTCCCCGGGTGCGGGACTATCTCGTCCCCAGCCATGCGTCCTTTGAGATCGGCTACCGCCTTGCCATGGAGGCCATGGACTTGGAGCCGCTGTTCCTGCTGGGAATGCGTCTGGGGGAGGGCAGCGGGTGCCCGCTGGCTTTCCAGGTGCTTTCCGCCGCCTGCGCCGTTATGAACGACATGGCGACCTTCGATCAGGCGGGGATAGACGACGGGTATCTGGACGAGATACGTCAGGGCGACCAGTTTACCGTGGAGGGGAAAGCATGACGATTTTCCTTTCCGGCGGCGCGAAAAACGGAAAATCCACGCTGGCGCAGGAACTTGCGGTGAAGCTGTCCGGGGCGGGAAAGCGCTACTACGTGGCGACGATGATCCCCACGGACGAGGAAGATCTGGCGCGCATCCGGCGGCACATTGCCGACCGGGACGGGCTGGGCTTCGAGACCATTGAGTGCAGCAAAAATATGCTGTCCTGTCTGGATACTGCGGACAGGGACGGCACGTTTCTGGTGGACAGCGCCACGGCGCTGCTGCAAAACGCCATGTTTCCCGCGGAAAAGAACTGGCAGCTGGATTTGGACGGGGCGAACCGGTGCGCCGACGAGTTGATCGCCTTTGTGAAAACCGTGAAAAACGCGGTGGTCGTCAGCGATTTTATTTACTCCGACGCCCAGCGGTACGACGAGACCACGGAGCTTTACCGTAAGTGTTTGGCCGCCATTGACCGCCGTCTGGCGGCGACCTGCGACGTCGTCGCCGAGGTGGCGGCGGGGAATCCGAAGCTTTACAAGGGGGCATTGCTGCTGTGAAAACCTATCTTTGCGCCTTTGCCATGTGCCAGTCCATGTTCTGCGCAATTCCCTTTCCCGGACGGCTCTGGGACGAGAAGGCGAGGGGAAAAATGCTCCTGTTTCTGCCCGTGGTTGGGCTGGAAATCGGGCTTGTCTGGGCGGCGCTTGCATGGGCCGTCCGCTTTTTGAAGCTCCCGGCACTGGTCGGGGGACTGGCGCTGTGCGCGTGCCCCTTCCTTTTGACGGGGTTCATCCATCTGGACGGATTCATGGACGTCACCGACGCGGTGAAATCATGGCGGGATCTGGAAAAGCGCCGGGCGATCCTGAAGGATTCCCATGTCGGCTCCTTCGCCGTGATCGGCCTGTGCCTGCTGATGCTCAGCCAGTTTGCGTTCTTTTCTGCCGCCTCCGAAGGGGCGGATTTCCGGATTCTGCTGCTTATCCCGGCGGTCAGCCGGTGTTGCTCGGCGCTGGCGGTGACGGGGCTTCGCCCCATGTCCTCCAGCCAGTACGCCGGGCAGGAAAAGCCCAAAGCGCAGCTGTGGATTCTGACGGGAATGCTGGCCACGTATCTGGCGGTGGGATTTTTCATTTGCGGAAAGTACGGTTTTGCGCCGGTCGGGTGCCTTGCCGGGTATGCTCTGGCGCTGCGCCGGGGGTACAAGTCTCTGGACGGCATGAACGGCGACATTGCAGGGTACGCGCTGACCATCGGCGAACTGTGCGCCGTGGCGGTCTATGCGCTTTTGTAGGAGGGTATTATGGTTTTGATCATCGGCGGCGCTTATCAGGGAAAGCTGGATTTTGCGAAGTCCGCCTTTGGCCTGAGTGAAAGCGATGTTTTTACCTGTACCGGCGGAGAAATCGACTTTTCCAGACGGTGCATTGACCGTATCGAGGAATTTGCCCTTTGGTGCGTGCAGTCGGGGGTGGACGCCGTGGCGTTTTTCCAGTCCCACCGGGAGCAGTGGCAAGACAGCATTCTTATTTGTCAGGATATCTCCGCGGGCGTGGTGCCCATGGGGGCGGAAATGCGGGCGTGGCGGCAGATGAATGGGCTGCTTTGCCGGTATCTGTCCGGAGAAGCAGCCCGGGTCAGCCGCTTGTTCTGCGGATTGGAGGAACGGCTGAAATGACCATTTTTCTCATTCGCCATGGCCGCACCCTTGCCAATGAGCAGCACCTCTATTGCGGCAGCACCGACCTGCCATTATCCAGAGCGGGAAGGGAAGCGCTGGCGAATCGCCCTCCTATCGACGTGGGCGCGGCACACTTTATCACCAGCGGAATGCGGCGGTGCAATGAAACGCTGGCGCTGCTGTTTGGCAATGTCCCCTACGAAGTCGTGGAGGATTTCCGGGAAATCGACTTCGGCGCGTTTGAGATGAAAAGCTATGAGATGCTAAAAGACGAACCGGCCTATCAGGCATGGCTCTCCCGCGACCCGGAGATCAACCCACCCCCCGGCGGCGAAAGCGGCGAACAGATGACGAGGCGCGTTCTGGCAGCGTACAAGGTACTGGAAAGCCGGAAAGAAAACACGGTGATCGTGACCCACGGTGGCGTCATTGCCGCGATCATGGCCAGCCTTTTCCCGGAGGAAGGGAAGAACCGCTACCAGTGGCAGCCGAAGCCGGGAGAGGGGTACGCCATAACGGGCGGCACCTATTCGGCAATTCCATAAGGACAGCAAAAATTCCCCGGCACAGCCGGGGAATTTTAACGGAAATGCCCCCAGACCGTGCGGTTTGGGGGCAAAATCATTATTACACGCAGTGACCCTTGGCGCGAATGACCTCGATCACGGAATCCACGTACTGCTCGCAGACGTCCTTGCTCTCGGCTTCCACCATGACCCGGATGACCGGCTCGGTACCGGATTCCCGCACCAGAATGCGCCCGGTGTCGCCCAGCTTGGCGGTGACCTCCGCGACGGCCTTCTGCACGTCGGGATCGCCCTGCGCCGCGGCCTTGTCGGCCACCCGGACGTTTTTCAGCACCTGAGGATAGAAGGTGAAGCCTTCACAGAGCTGGCTCAGGGTCTTCTTCTTCGCCATCATCGTCTCCATGATCTTTAGGCTGGTGAGGATACCGTCGCCGGTGGAGGCGTACTTGGAGAAGATGATGTGACCGCTCTGCTCGCCGCCCAGACGGCAGCCGTTGGCCATCATGTATTCGTAGACGTATTTGTCACCCACCTTGGTCTTGGCGTAGCCGATGCCCAGCTCGTCAAAGGCCTTGTACAGGCCGAAGTTGGACATGATGGTGGTGACGACGGTGTTGCCCAGGAGCTTGCCCCGCTCCTTCATGTACTTGCCATAGATGTACAGAATGTGGTCGCCGGTGACGACGTTGCCCTTTTCGTCCACGCACAGGCAGCGGTCGGCGTCGCCGTCGTAGGCAAAGCCAACGTCCAGTCCGTTCTCTACCACGTAGCGCTGCAAAACCTCGATGTGGGTCGAACCCGCATTCTGGTTGATGTTGTAGCCGTCGGGGTCGGCGTTGATGACGTAGGTCTTGGCGCCCAGCGCGTCAAAAACGCATTTTGCAATGTTCCAAGAGGAACCGTTGGCGCAGTCCAAGCCAACCTTCACGCCCTTGAAGGAGTACATGCCCAGACTGATGAGATAGCCGATGTAGCGGTTTCGTCCGGCAACATGGTCAACGGTACGGCCGATCTGGTCGCGCTTGGCCAGAGGCAGTTCCTCCCATTTCCGGCCGAAAGCCTCCAGATTGCCGTCCAGATACGCTTCCACAAGGCTGATGACGCTTTCATCCATTTTCTCACCGAAGTTGTTGATGAGCTTGATGCCGTTGTCGTAGTAGGGGTTGTGGCTGGCGGAGATCATAATGCCGCAGTCGAAGCCCTCAGTGCGGACGACGAAGGCCACGCTGGGGGTGGTGGTGACGTGCAGCAGATAGGCGTCCGCGCCGGAGGCTACCAGACCGCCAACAAGGCTGTACTCGAACATATAGCTCGACCGGCGGGTATCCTTGCCGATGACGATTCTGGCGGAGCCGTCAGAGCCGGAGCGGCGCTTCAGCTGGGTGTAGTACCAGCCGAGAAAACGCCCGACCTTGAAAGCGTGGTCAGCGGTAAGATTGCAGTTGGCTTCTCCCCGGAAGCCGTCGGTTCCAAAATATTTGCCCATGGAAATGGACTCCTTTCACTTTCTGATGGCTGTTATTTTTTACTGACGACGATTCCGCCGGTTTTCCAGATGCTGTTGGCGGGAACCATGCCCCGGACGCAGGAGGTGGGGTAGACGTTGGAGTGGGGGCCGATGACGGTGCCGGGATTCAGGACGCTGTTGCAGCCGACCTCCACGAAGTCGCCCAGCATGGCGCCGAACTTTTTCAGCCCCGTGGGAACCTGCTCTTCGCCGTTTTTCACCACGACCAGCGTCTTGTCGGACTTGACGTTGGAGGTGACGCTGCCAGCGCCCATGTGGGACTTGTAGCCCAGAATGCTGTCGCCCACGTAATTAAAGTGGGGAACCTGCACGTTGTCAAAAAGAATTGCGTTTTTCAGCTCCACGGAATTGCCCACCACGCAGCCTTCGCCTACCAGAGCGGAGCCGCGGATGAAGGCGCAGTGGCGCACTTCGGTGCCCGCGCCGATGATGCAGGGCGCGCCCAGAAAGGCGGTGGGGGCGACTGCGGCGGTCTTATGTACCCAGACGGTGGGGGACACTTCCGTATAGTCCTCGCCCAGTGTGGGGCCGAGGGCTAAGATCAGCTCTTTGATGCCCTTCAGCGCCTGCCATGGGTACTCAAATCCGGAGAGATAAGCGCCTGCCAGCGTGTGGGACATGTCGTATAATTCAGCGGTTTTTAACATGGATATTTCCTCCATTTGACCTGAGGAACCCTTGAATAAATCGCTTTCGGCTGAGCCAAAATCTTCAGCCGCCAGCCCTCACCGATTTAATCAGAGTTTCCTTAAGGCTAAGTCGTGATAACGCCCCTACTATACACCCCGTGCCGGGCGTTGTCAATCAGATTTGGCAAATTTGGTGCAATATTCAATTATTTTTGTGCAATTTTCTACGAAAAGGGAACGGCAAAGGACGGGCAGTTGTGTGTGATACTGATATTCTATGGAGGCTGGAAGCAAAACGTGTACCCGAACCGTACAGAAAATCGGGCTGCGGAATGCCTGCATAAAAGAAAAGCGGAGCCGTATAAACGGCTCCGTCGATCATTTACCGTATTTCTTTCTGCACAAGCTCCAGAAGTTGCTGTAAATCTGCCTGAGTGACTTCCTCCCGCTTCAGCAGCGCCTTGAACAGACCTACCGGTTCCGGTTTGTGGCGATGGCTGAAAATGGTGTTGGCAAAGTATTCCTCCCGGGTCATGGTCGGTGCGAATACGCGGCCAAAGGTTTTGCCGCGCTTCACAAGGCCGGCCTCCCGAATGGCCTCCTTCTGCAGCAGACTGTTGAGCAGTATGTGTACGGAACTGTCCTTCCAGGTCTTTTCCTCGGTATGCTCCAACAAATCCGCACGGGACAGGGGCTTTCCGGTTTCCCAGAGGACATCCATGATTTCCATTTCGCTTCTCGTGAGTTCCATGTTCGCACCTTCTTATTATTTCTCAGTCATCGCTCATTATACCTTGAATTGCGGAACTTGTCAATTCAGATAATGCGTGTTTACAAAAAATTTTACAAATTTTTTTTGGCATCATGAAACAAAAATCCAGAACATGAAACATTCAGGGGAAAAATTACAGGAAAATATTTCCATTTATGAAACGGGACATAGTGCGGGTCATCCGCCCAGAGTGTCTTTCAGCACCTGCCGGTTGGCTTCCAGATCGGCCACCAGCACTGCCATGCCGTCGATATTGCGGCTGGCATAGGTTCCGGCGGCGGGGATGTGCTGACTGACGACCTCTCCGCCGGTCATCAGAGGAAAGAGGCTGACGGCGTAGCCGAGGATCTCCCTGTCTGTCATGTCCGTGGTGATCAGGGGGAGAACCTGCTCCAGAAGGGACAGGGCGGAGGAAAGACTGGTGTCCCGGTAGGCGTCCAGCAGCGCGGTGATGACTTTGCGCTGGCGGTTCGTCCGGCTGAAATCCCCGTCGGCGTCCAGTTTGCGGATGCGGGCGTAGGCCAGTGCCTGCTGACCGTTCAGGAGATTTGTTCCCTCGGAAAGGCTGCTGCCGGTCTCCCGGTTGACCCATTGGGCTTCGTCGTTGCGCAGGTCTACCTCCACGCCTCCCAGAAGATCGACGATGTCGGCAAACTGGTAGAAGTCCACCTCCACGTTGCCGTCGATGTGGACGCCGAAATTGTTTTCCAAAGTCTTATTCAGAAGGGGCATTCCGCCGGCGGCGTAGGCCACATTGATCCGGTTCTGGCCGTAGCCGGGGATTTTGACATAGGTATCCCGGAGGAAGGAAGTCATGGTCAGTTTCTTTTCGGATTTGCGGAAGGTACACAGGATCATGGAATCCGAACGCGCCCGGGTCTCGTCCTCCCGGCGGTCCTGACCGATGAGCAGAATGTTGATGATGTCGCTGTCCCTGCCGATGTCGGCGTCGTAGTCCGGGAAGGTGACGTCCTCGGGGTCCATGGTGGGGGCGGTGTTGATCTCCTCCGGCTGGGTGGCGAGATAGGCGTCCAGCTCCTCCGGGGAAAGGGTCGGGGCGGTGCCGGAATCCACATAGTGGATGCGCCCCAGCAGGTGCTGTAAGTAGACCGTTCCCACAAGCATCACGATCAGGATCAGCCCCAGCACGAAGCACAGCAGTATGAGCCTGCCGCGGCGGTTAGGGGGAGAGGTTTGCTTTTTCATGACAGCGCCTCCAAGTCAGTTGGTATCATTAGGGTATGTCCATTTTTCCGATTCATTCCTCATTGTTTCCGGCGTCCTGATTCAGCCGCAGAGCGTCTGCCAGACGGGAAATGAAGGCGGCGTTGGACGGGCGGGGAATGACGCCGTCGGAGCCGACGCGGAAATACCGCTGCCAGACACGGTCGTCCCGCTGCTTCCATGCGGTATCGATGGCGCTTCGGATGGAGCGCTCCACGTGGGTGCCCTTGCAGCCGAAGACCGCGCCCACCGCCGGATACAGCACCTTTGTAATGGGCTGGTCGGGGTCCTTCATCATCCTCGGAATGGCTTCCCGGAGGTATGCGTAGCCCCGGAGTTTGGAAGGAATGTTCAGGGAAAGCAGCAGATTGGTCACCTGCGTCTGAGGGTCGGGCGGCGTCACCAGCGGCGCGCGGATATGGCGGCTCAGGTCGCCGATCCTGGCCGCGGTAGCAGGGATGTCGCAGGGCTTTCGCATCATGTAGCCCACGCTCAGCTCGCCAAGGGCGCCCAGAATATAATCGTTATAAAAGCGGGAGGTCACCAGCACCATGGGACACAGTCCGGCACTGGCGGCGGATTGCAGCAGACTGATGCCGTCCAGCTCGGGAAGCATCAGATCAAGCACCAGAACGTCAGGGACAAAGGAACGCAGAAGCGACAGTGCCTCTTTCCCGTCGCCGCAGCACCGGACATGGTATGCCCCCTGCAGCTCGGCGGCAAGCGCCCGCCGGAATTCCTCGTTTCCATCCGCAATCAACAGCTTCATTGCGTCCATATGTCTCCCACCTTCCGATGGATATAGAATATCACAGCTGCACTCAATTTTCAATTCACTTCCTTTCGCCAATTTTCGACAATTTGGGGACAGGAAAGAAGCGCTGTGCATAGAATGGTCAGGAGGTGCTTAGATTATGAGAATTCCATCCGCAAATCCGCAGGCGATCGCCTGCGTCCGGGGCGGCATGGGTGCGCCGAGGCTCAAGGGGACGGTGCGGTTTTACGCCATACCCGGCGGCACGCTGGTGACGGCGGAGGTCAGTGGGCTTCCGGAAAACGACACCGGCTTTTTCGCCTTTCACATCCACGAGGGCAGCGGTTGCGGCGGTACGGACTTTTCGGATACCGGAGGACATTATAACCCGGACGCCCGGGAGCATCCCCGTCACGCGGGAGACTTGCCGCCGCTGCTCAGCATGGGGGGTCGGGCGTTCCTCGCGGTGGAGACGGGCAGATTCACGCCCTGCGACGTGGTTGGGCGGACGGTGGTCATTCACGGAAGCACGGACGATTTTCACACCCAACCGGCGGGAAACGCGGGCAAAAAAATCGCCTGCGGCGTGATACGGCAGGTGTAATGAGGGGATTTTTCGGAAAATAAGGAAGATTATGACGAAAAACTTCCCTTCGCCCGCTTTTTGTGGTTGTAAAATTCAAGGCAATGTTGTATAATGCTAAAAGTTGCGGAAAAATTTCGTTCTGTGCTCCGGCGTAAGGGAATCAGAGATTCCCCGGGTCCGGCCGGGGCAGGATCACCTGTGGGGGAACTGACATACATGCTGAATAGTAAGAAAATCACGGAATATCTGACGCCCGGCCATCATGTGCATCTTGTGGGGATCGGCGGCGTATCCATGCGGCCGCTGGGCCTGGTGCTGAAGGGCATGGGCATGGAGGTCACTGGTTCGGATATGAACGCATCCGTGTCCACGGATGAGCTGATCGAACAGGGCATTCCCGTCGCCATCGGACACCGGGCGGAGAATATTGAGGGCGCGGACTGCATCATCCGCACTGCCGCCGCCCACAATGACAACCCGGAGATCGCTGCCGCCCGTGCCGCAGGCATCCCCGTGTTTGAGCGGGCGCAGGCATGGGGCGAGATCATGAAGTCCTACCATAACGCCATCTGCGTCTCCGGCACACACGGAAAGACCACCACCACGTCCATGGTGACCCATATCCTCATGGAAGCGGATATGGATCCCACGGTCATGATCGGCGGCTACCTGCCCCTGCTGCACGCGGGACACCGGGTCGGCCACGGGGACACCATCGTGCTGGAAAGCTGCGAATACTGTGATTCCTTCCTGAATTTCTTCCCCACGCTGGCGATCGTGCTGAACGTGGAGGCGGATCATCTGGATTATTTCAAAGATCTGGCGGACATCCAGAAATCCTTCCACAAGTTTGCGTCTCTGGCCACCTTCGGCGTGGTCGCCAACGGCGACGACCCCCATACGGTGCAGGCCATGGAGGGCATCGACTATGTTTCCTTCGGCCTTGGGGAAGGAAACCGCATTCACGCGGCCAATATGCACCCCGACTGGCGGCACTTTGACGTGATCTGCGACGGGAAATACTACTGCCATCTGGACATGGGCGTTCTGGGCAGGCACAATGCCATGAACGCTCTGGCGGCGTCGGCTGCCGCGTGGATGATGGGCATTCCCGGAGAGACGGTCTCCAAGGGCATCCAGTCCTTCCACGGCGCGGGACGACGCATGGAGTTCAAGGGCAAGTTCAACGGCGCGGATGTTTATGACGACTACGCTCACCATCCCGACGAGCTGCGGGCGACCCTGGAAGCCGTGCGCTCCATGGGCTACAAGCGGGTGGTGCTGGCCTTCCAGCCCCACACCTATTCCCGCACAAAGGCGCTGTTTGACGACTTCGTCCGGGAACTGAAAAAGTCCGACGTGGTGGTTCTGGCGGAGATCTACGCCGCCCGGGAACGGAACACCATCGGCATTTCCTCCGCCCAGCTGGCGGAGCAGATTCCCGGTGCGGTGTACTGCGAGACCCTGCCAGACGTTACCGCCTATCTGCGGGAGAACGTCCGGGAGGGGGACATTGTGGTCACCATGGGCGCGGGCGACATTTTCCGTGCCGGTGAAGCGCTGATCAGCGGTGAGCAATAAAAAAACGTGCCGGGAAACCGGCACGTCAGAGGTTTAGGCGTTTTCTTCATCCAGAACCAGATGGTCAACGCCGGACAGCTCAAATTCCGACATGTACCGATCCATCCGCGTGACGATCTCATCGTAATTGTCGTCGGTGATCTCCGGATAGTCCATGTCCCGGCGGGAAAGTTCCTCCGCCAGTATTTCGTAAAAAACGTTGTCCTCATAGCAGGCGATGGCCTCGTGAATCCCGCCCTCCTGATAGGCGCGGGAGGGAACGACGGTTCCGTTCCAATGCTCGGACAGGGCGGGGGACAGGGCAAACAGTTTGCTCTCCAGATTGTCATAGTCGGCGAAGCGGTCTTCGCCCCGGGTGGAGTTCAGCACCCAGTTTCCGATGTACACCAGATCCAGCAGCCGGCGGAATTCTTTCGGTGTCAGATTGATCTGCATACATACCCTCCTTTCAAAAGCGCGTGGAGCACACTCACGGGAAAGCGCGGGGTATCAGCCGCCGCGCCGCTCTTATATTCTCTCTATTATAGCACCAAAGTTTCGGATTTCCAGATGAAAATTGTAAAAAATATATTTACGGCAGTATCGTGGAGTTGTCTCTGCTTTTTGCGGCGGAAGGCAGCGGATTTTCAGGTAGAATGAGGCGATGACGTGAAAAAACTCAGTGTTTGTATTCTCTTCGGCGGGATGAGCCCGGAGCATGAGGTTTCCCTGCGCTCGGCGGAGTCTGTGCTGAATCACATTGACGAAAGCAAGTATAATCTGTTCCCCGTGGGCATCACGAAGGAGGGGGACTGGATACTCTACGGCGGCAAAGACTATTCCAAGTTGGTCACCGGTGAATGGAGAAGCTGCCCTGAAAACCGCCGGGCGACCATTTCTCCCGTCCGGGGACAGGGGCTTCTGAGCTTCGAGGGCGACTGCGTGGTGCGGGAGCGCATCGACGTGGTGTTCCCGGTGCTCCATGGCGAGAATGGCGAAGACGGCGCCATGCAGGGACTGCTGCAAATGGCGGGCATCCCCTATGTCGGCCCTCACATTGCCGCGTCTGCCGTGGCCATGGATAAGAGCCTGACCAAGCTGGTGGCAGATCAGGCGGGCGTCCCCCAGGCGGCCTGGCAGCTGGTTCGGGCGGGCGAGCTGGAAAATCACATGGAGAACACTCTGGATTTGCTGGAAAACCGCTTCCGCTATCCCATGTTCGTCAAGCCCGCCGGTACCGGCTCCTCCGTGGGCGTTTCCAAGGTCGGCGACCGGGACGCTCTGCGCAGCGGCCTGCGCTATGCCGGAAAGTACGATAAGAAGATTCTGGTAGAGGAATTCATCAACGGCAAGGAGATCGAGGTGGCCGTCATGGGCAACGATAACCCCATGGCTTCCATCTGCGGCGAGATCGACTCCGGCGCGGAATTCTATGACTACGACGCCAAGTACCTCACCGAGACCTCCAAGGCGTATATCCCCGCCCGCATCCCTGCCGAGGTGGAGGAAGTGGTGCGGGAGACGGCAGTGAAGGTCTACAACGCCGTTGGCTGTCAGGGCTTAAGCCGGGTGGACTTCTTCGTGACGCACGACGAGAACCGGGTGGTGTTCAACGAGATCAATACCCTGCCGGGATTCACCTCCATTTCCATGTATCCCAAGCTGTTTGAGGCCAGCGGGATTCCCTATTCCCAGCTCATTGATGAGCTGCTGCGGTTGGCTGTGGAGGCGTTCCGATGAAGCGAGACGTGGTTCTTTCCATTCAGGGACGCCAGCGCTACGGCGAGCAGGAGCCGGAGACCATTGAACTGGTCACCGAGGGGACGATGGAATTCCGGGACGGCGGCTGGGACATCACCTACGAGGAAAGCGAACTGACTGGCCTTGCCGGTGTGGTCACCACCTTCCGGGTGGAGCCGGGGAAGGTCACGCTGAACCGGGAGGGCGCACTGAATTCCAGAATGCTCTTTCAGGAGGGGGTTTCTCACGAATCGCTGTATCAGATGGAATTTGGAACGCTGATGATCACGGTGAAGGCCACCAATGTATTTTATGACATTGTACCCGACGGCGGAACCATCGATCTTACGTATCAGATCGTCATTGAAAACACCGAAGCCGGTATGATCGATTATCATCTGGACATTCGGGCAAAATGAAATGCTGCCAACAGTGAATGGAGCGTATCGATACAGATACGCTCCATTTTTCGTGCCAAAATGCGGGTACAGACCCCTTGGCTTCCCCTTTGGGGGAGCTGTCACCGCAGGTGACTGATAGGGTACTGTACCCTGGTATACCCTCTCCGTCCTCGCCCATAGGGAGAGGCAAGGGGGACTCGTACGGTACACCAACTGCCGCGGGAGACAGTTTGCCTTTATCCGACATTCCGGTAGTAGGTGGAGAAAGCTTCCCTGTCTTTGCTGATCAGCTCGCCGGTTTCCTTGCTGTACTTGTTCTTGTAGCTGACGGCGTAGATCACGTCTTCTCTGCTGTCGTCGTAGCCGGAAGTCATTTCAATGTAATAATCCTTTTCATCCGTACCCAGAATCCGCATTTTCACAAGATCGACCGTGGTTTCCGCTTCGATTTTCACGGGGAAGTGGAAATTGTTGCGGAACTGGAAATCGGTGGTTCCCCAGTTCACGGCGGCGTCCAGTCCCAGAGGAAGATAGGCCACCGTGGCGCCGTGGCAGGAGCGGGTGACGACCTCCAGATCGGCAAGCAGTACGCAGTTGTACAATGTGCTGGAGCCCTGACACACGCCGCCGCCGATGGCGTCGGTCAGGCGGTTGCCGGAGTAGGCGGGGGCGGGCTTGTAGCCCTTTTCCGCCGTGCGCTCGCCCAGCGTGTCGTTGTAGGAGAAGGTCTCTCCCGGCTGAACGACGACACCGTTGAGGGCTTCGCAGAGCAGGCGCAGATTGGTATTGCGGTTTTCATTGTCGCTGTGCTTCGTCTCGCAGGAGCCGAGAACATCCCGGAAATAAACGGCATCCCCCAGAATTTCCGGCTCCACGAACGTCATGGGAACGGAGACGGTTTCACCGGGCTTGGCCTGCGCCAGCGCCGCTTTCGCCGCGTCCAGATCGAAGGAATAGCCGTAGGAGCCGGGGACGAACCGGTATTCCGTCATGTCGAGGGAATCGTCAACGGGCGCGGTGCAGATTTCATCGTAAATGGCATCCAAGTCCAGCTCCGCGGGGGCGGATTCCGCAGGGATGTCCACGGTGACGCGGTATTCTCCCGCCCGGCAGGCGGCCACGGCCTGACTGTAGGCTTCCAGAATTTGGTCACAGGCGCTGTCCACATCCAGATGCGCTTTGGGAACGCCCACGGTCAGTTCCAACGTCTGACAGGGGGCGCTGGGGTCGTGGTTTTCCGTGCCGAGGTCGGGGGCGTCGCCGGTGAGGGCGTAGTGGGAGTCGCTGAATTCTGTGTCAAACTCGCTGGCATAGCCCTCCAGCGCGGTGCGGATAAATTCGGATCTTACGCTCAGATAGGGACGCAAATCCATGTTGCCGGGGAGAGAGCCGTCGGAACGACCCATGCGGTAGGCATCGTTCACGGCGGCGCGGACGTCCACCTGAACGCCAGTGCCGGCGGGGGAGAGGGTAATGGATTCCATGGGCAGCGCCACCGTCAGGTTTTCCCGGTACAGCGTCTCGTCCAGAGCCGCCTGAAGGGCTTTTCTGGCCTCCCCTTTGGCCATGCCGCCAACGTCCACCCCGGCGATGGAAACGCTGTCGGCCATCCGGCAGTGATAGGGGTCGAGGGCGGGGCGGACAAGAAAGAAACCGACCGCCGCCAGCGCCAGAACCAGCACGCAGATCACAGCCACCGTGACGATTCGGCGGGAGGATACGCTTTTTTGCGGGGAATCCGCGGAAAAATGGCCGTTTGACATGGAATTTCCTCCTGAAAAAAGTCAATGCAGAAACGGAAACGTATTTTCCTCATTATACTACATTTCCCGGCAAATGCAAGGGGTGTAACAGCGGCTCTTGTGCTTCCTGCCGTTATATGGTAGAATGGGGGCAAACGTTGCAGAGGAGAGCGGATATGGAGATCAGTCAGTTTTTCATGAATGGTGATATCAAAGGCGCTATCGCGTACATGCGGGAACATGAGGAATTCAAGGACATTCTTCCTGCATACGTGGCGATCTTTGAAAATGGCGAATACCGCAGATTTGACGTACCGGACAAGCTCAACGAGATACTCCGCTTGTATCAGATCTATTACCGGGATACCTTTTACTGCGGCTTGCCGGAGGCGGGGGCCGCAGAGAAGCTGCTGGCGGGGCTGAAAGCGCTTCTGAATGTGCCCGACGCGGAGGAAGCGCTTCTGGCGGAGCGGCTTCAGGCGGTGTTTGAGGCGGAGGGCTATCATGCGCTTTTCGGGAAAACACAGGGCTATTACGGCCCCTACGTCTGGCGGGAAACGGTTCCCACCATCTATCAGGTCGGGCTGCCGGGCGGGACGGCGGAATATACCGTCAACATTCTCAAGGGCTTCGTGTTCCGCAGCTGGATGGATTATCTGACCTTCGGCAGGTTCGGTACGGGCGGCTGGGCTTCCCCCGACGGCACGATCAACTGCATCGAGCAGGCGTATGACTTTGAAAGCGAACGGTTTCTGGTTTCGCTCCTGAAGCACGAAGCCCAGCACACCGTAGATATGAAGCAATTCCCGGGAATCACCCCCGAAGAGCTGGAATACCGGGCAAAACTGGTGGAGCTTCACTATTCTGGCAATCTGAGGTTGCTGCAAAAGTTCCTGTCGGAAGCGGATGAAGGCAGAACCGGCGACAGCCACGCAATGGCATCCGCAAGAATCAAACGCGAGTTCGCGGATACGAATCAGAGGTCGCTGCCCTGCGTTCAGGCGCGGGCGTTGGAACTGCTTCACGCCCATACGGCAGAAATGGAAGAAAAATATGGGAAGCAGAAAGCCGTGTCCGGCGGCTGATTACGGTAAATCCCGCTTTATCGAATAGAAATAAACGGCGTGACCGGGGAAGGTCACGCCGTTTGTGTATTCAACTGTCTTACTCATTCACCGCCGTTCTCCGAGGCTTCGGTAGTGGAAGGCTCGGAAGTGGATGGCGTGGTAGGCGGTGTGGTAGACGGTGCCGTGGGTGTGGTGGCAGGTTCGGTAGAGGGGGCGGTGGACGGCGCTGTGGGTACGGTCGTAGGTTCTGTCGGCTCTTCGACCCGCGCGACAACCTTGTTCACTGTCTTGTACCGGGAATTGGCGACAAAATCCTTGGAGATCAGCACGCCGGTGGCCTTGTCGTACTTGCTCTTGTACGTCTTGACCAGATAGCCGGTGGTGCCTTCCTCAATCACGTCTCCGTTCTTGTAGCCCTCAGGGTTGTCGGGCTTGAAGTCCTTGTACTCCGTCTCGGGCTTGTAGGTCTCGGAGACGACATAGCTCATTTCAACGTAATAGTCCTTCTCGTCGGTGCCGAGGATCTGCACATTGACATAGCCGCCGCTGACGCTTGCCTCAATTTTAATGGGGTAATTGGTGTTGTTGCGGAACTTGAAGTCGGGAGAGCGCCAGCTGACGGTGGCGTCCATGCCGTAATTGATATAGTTCACGGGGAAACCGTGGTTGGTGCGGGAGACAATTTCCAGATCGGCCAGCAGGGTGCTGCAATACAGCGTGGAGGAGACCTGACAGATGCCGCCGCCCACCTGATTCACCAGATCGTCGCCGGAATATGCCGGGGCGGACTTGTAGCCCTTTGCGGTGGTGCGTTCGCCCAAAGTGTCGTTGAAGGAGAAGGTCTCGCCGGGGTTCAGCACGACGCCGTTCAGCGCCTTACATGCCAGCTCCAGATTGGCGGTGCGGTTGGCGTTGTTACTGTGGGGCGTGCTGGTGCTGCCCAGAACATCCCGGAAGAACACGTCGTCGTCCAGAATTTCCGGGGCGACATATTCCATGGGAACGCGGACGACCTCGCCGTACTGCGCCGCACTGACCTGCTTCTGCGCCTGCACCATGTCGAACACGTAGCCGTAGGAGCCGGGGATGGCCTTGAAGGTCTGCATATTGACGGTGGCGTCCACGGGCTCTACGCAGACATCGTCGTAAATTTTCTGCAAATCAAGGGCATCCGGTTCGCCCTCGGCCTGCGCGCCCTCCGCCTTTACGGTGAAAACGTTCATGCTGTAGGCGTCCAGAATCTGGTTGAACACATCATCCACGTTGAAATTTACGCCGGGAGTTCCCATTGTGATGACCAGCGTCAGCTGAGGGGCATGTTCTTCGTCAAATTTGTCCGTCGCAAGATCGGGGACGTCGCCTTCCAGGGCGTAGGTGGTCTGGGTCAGCAGACTGCCGGCGGTTCCGGCGTAGTCCTCCAGAACGCCCTTGATATAATCCTGCTTCAGATGCAGGTAGGGCAGCAGCCCGATGATGTGGTTGCTCCTGAGGGACGCCTGATAGGCTTCCTGACGCTCAGACTTGGTGCCGGTTCTGCCGTAGGCATAGGCGGCGTTGACGGCGGCCTTTACGTCCAGCTTCGCGCCGGTATCGCTGGGGGACAGCTGTAAGGTGGTATCGCCCAGAGTCACCACCATGGCCTGCTTCGTGTAGGTCTGGTCGGTAACAGCGCGAACGGCGGTGGTGGCATCGGACTTGCTCATCCCGCCCACGTTCACACCGGCGACGGTGACGTTGTTCAGGATTTTCTTGCCGTAGGGGTCGCCGGAGACGTTGACGACGAAAATGGCAATCAGGGAAATGATCAGAACCAGCGCGGCGGCGCACAGAGCCACCATCACGGGCTTCTGGTTGTTGTCCACAAAGGAAAGAGCCTTATCAAGGAAGGACGGAGTGCCGCGCTTCGGGGGGTTCTCCTTCTCGTCCAGTGAAAAGTCCAGTTCCTCGTCGGGAACCGGGCTGTCTTCTCCGGAAAACAGACTGTTCTCTTCGGGAAACAGGCTGTCGGCCTCGGTGATAAGGTCGGCGGCCTCCGGGTCGGTGGTGTCCAGATCAGGGACGGAGGCTTCGGAGAAGATGGGGTCATCCGACTTCGCGGGCTTCTCCTGACCGGTCAGCTGGCGGAAGCTCTTTTCGATTTCACGTTCTTCTTCCCGGTATGGCCGGGGGTTGGAAAATTTGCCTTTAGACATAGGCTGCTCCTTTCCTGAGGGAAGGTTGGATTCAACGCTATTATAACACGGAATGTCAAGGGAACCTCTGAACAAATCGGCAAGAGCTGTGAGCGCGAGATTTTTCGTCCAATCGAGGTATCGGAAACGGCGGAATACTGTATGTATTTCCCGTTTTCGATACCGAAGAGTGGGCGAAAAAGATCCGCTCACAGCCGCAGACGATTTATTCAGAGGTTCCCAAAACGTCAGCTCTGGAAAAAGCTGGTATAGTGCTCCACAAACAGCTTGCTCTGCTTCAGGCTGTCCACGCCGTTGGCGAGCTTGAAGCGGAGGGTCGGTTCCTTGGCGCTGGCGAGGAAAGTGACCCGCTGCTTGTAATCCGGGTCGGAACACAGCGCGCCCACGGCCTCGAAATTCAGATTGCTCAGGGTGAACAGCACGTCTCCGGACTTCTGGCGGATGTCCTTGATGCCGACTTGCCGAGCCTTTGCCCGGAGAAGGGCGATATCGATGAGATTCAGCACGCCCTTGGGCGGCTCGCCGTAGCGATCGACGATCTCGTCCAGCAGATCGTCGGCGTCCTCCTGAGAGCGGATGGCGGCCATGCGGCGGTACAGGTCCATCCGTTCCTCGCCCCGGGAGACGTAGTCTTTGTCCACATTGGCGGTGACGTTCAGGTCGGCGGTGCATTCCGGTGCCTTGGGGGCTTCGCCCTTTTCCTCCAGAACCGCCTCGTCCAGCAGCTTGAGGTACATGTCGTAGCCAACGCTGGACATGTGGCCGGACTGCTCGGCGCCTAAGAGATTGCCCGCGCCCCGGATTTCCAAGTCCCGCATGGCGATTTTGAAGCCGGAGCCGAATTCGGCAAAGTCCCGAATGGCGGAAAGCCGCTTCTCGGCGACCTCGGTGAGATTCTTCTCCGGACGGTAGGTGAAATAGGCATAGGCGTGTCGGGTGGAGCGTCCCACCCGACCGCGAAGCTGGTGGAGCTGGCTCAGGCCGAACCGGTCGGCGTTTTCGATGATGAGGGTGTTGGCGTTGGGAATGTCCAGACCGGTTTCGATGATGGTGGTGCATACCAGCACCTGAATCTCGCCCTCGGCCATGGACTGCATCACGTCTCCCAGCGCGTCCTCGCCCATCTGGCCGTGGGCGACGCCCACGCTGATGCCCGGAATCCGGCGCTTGATCGCGGCGGCGCACTGGTCGATGGTTTCGGTGCGGTTGTGCAGATAGTAGACCTGCCCGCCCCGTTCGATTTCACGGCGGATGGCGTCGTCCACAATGGGCTCGCTGTATTCCATCACGAAGGTCTGCACGGGATAGCGGTCAGCGGGAGGCTGCTCGATGGTGGACATGTCCCGGATGCCGGACAGCGCCATGTTCAGCGTCCGGGGAATGGGCGTAGCGGAGAGGGTCAGCACGTCCACGCCCTTGGAAAGCTCCTTCAGCCGCTCCTTATGGCTGACGCCGAAGCGCTGCTCCTCGTCCACAATGAGCAGACCCAAATCCTTGAACTGGACGGTTTTTTGCAGCAGCTTATGGGTCCCGATGATTAAGTCAACGGAACCGGCGCGGAGCTTCTGCAAGGTCTGCTGCTGCATTTTCGGGGTGCGGAAGCGGCTGAGTACGTCGATGGTGACGGGGAAACCCCGGAAACGCGCCACGGCGGTCTGATAATGCTGCTGGGCAAGCACCGTGGTGGGAACCAGGATCGCCACCTGCTTGCCGTCCATCACGGCCTTCATCACGGCGCGGAGGGCGACCTCGGTTTTGCCGAAGCCCACGTCGCCGCAGAGAAGACGGTCCATGGGAATGGGGGACTCCATGTCGTGCTTGATGTCCGCGATGCAGCGAAGCTGGTCGTCGGTCTCCGGGTAGGGGAAATTGTCCTCAAATTCCTTCTGCCACGGGGCGTCGGCGGAGAAAGCGTAGCCGGACTGGCGCTTCCGGGCGGCGTAGAGCTGGATCAGCTCCCCAGCCATGTCCTTGGCGGCCTTGCGGGCTTTGGCTTTTGTCTTCTGCCATGCGTCGGAGCCGATCTTGTTCAGCTTGACATTGCTGTCTTCCCCACCGCCGCCGATGTATTTGCTCACCAGATCCAGCTGGGTGGCGGGGACAAACAGGGTGTCGCTGCCCTGATAGGCGATTTTAATATAGTCCTTGACCGCGCCGTCCACCTTGATCTGCTCCATGGCCACGAACCGGCCAATGCCGTAATTCTCGTGAACCACCAGATCGCCGGGGGTCAGGTCGGTGAAGGAATTCAGCTTCTGGCGGTTAGTGGAGCCGGTTTTTTTCGCGGGTTTCCGCTTCGGCTCGCTCCGGGCAATCAGCTGCCCCTCCGTCAGAACGGCGATTTTGGACAGGGGATACTCCATGCCGAAGGGGAGCGTGCCCTCCGTCAGAAGAATCTGCCCGGCCTTGGGCAGGGTGGTCAGGGGGATGCACAGAAACGCGGACAGCCCCTTCTCGTGAAGCAGCTGCTGTAACAGCTCCGCCCGGCGGCGGGTGCCGCAAAGCACCAGACTGCCGAACTCCATTTTCTGGTAGTGACTCAGGTCGGAGACGGCGGTGTCCAGATTGCCGCCGTAGCCGGGAAGCTGCTTGGCGGTGAGAGGATACAGCTGTTTCGGGGGGCAGTCCTCCGGGTAGGAGGTGCCGCCGAAGGCGTCGAAATAAACGACGGTTTTCTTCCGGAGACTTTTGCAGAAGTCCTCCCACTGGCACACATAGTCGCACAGCTCTCCCGCCACAAGACCGGCCCCCAGCATACTGTCCAGCTGCATCCCCATCTCGTCGCAGCGGCTGCGGGCGGCACGCTGGAGGTTTCCATGGTCGCAGACGGCAACCACGGCACCGTCCGGAATATAGTCCGCGGCGGTGGCCATTTCCGGATAGATCAGCGCCATATACCGGTCGGATGCGGGGTTATGCAGGCCGCTTTCATACTTGTTCAGGTCTTTTTCCAGCGTGGCGATCAGCGGCTCGTTGATGTTTTTCCGCCGCTTCTGGCGGGAGATCAGGGAGGTAATATCTTTGCACAGCCCCTCCACGCCGCCGGGATGAAGCCCCGGCTGAGTCTCCGCCACGGGCAGGACGGTGACGGAGGTGATGTTCTCACTGCGGCGCTGGGTCGCCGGGTCAAAGAAGCCCATGGTGTCCAGCTCGTCGCCGAAGAATTCCGCCCGCACAGGCCGGTCTTCGGCGGGGGAGAAGATGTCCAGAATGCCGCCACGGACGGCGAACTGACCCGGTCCCTCCACCATGCCGCAGCGGTTGTATCCGGCGGCGGTGAGACGGGAGATCAGGTCTTCCACGGCGTATTCCCGGCCAACTTCCAAAGAAAAGGCGGCGGAAAGAAGCGCGGCCTTCGGCATGGTGCGCAGGCTGAGAGATTCCCACGTCATGATTTGCAGGCATGTCTTCCCGGCGGCAAGATCATACAGCTGCCGCAGGCGCTTCTGCTCCCAGCTTCTGGACACCACGGCGGCGTCGTAAAGGGTCAGATCCCGGCCGGGGAGAATGGGGGCGGTGTCCGAAAGGAAGCCCTTCAATTCCTCCTGAAGCCGCCGCGCCGCAAGATCGTCCTGACACAGCACCACCATGGGGCGGCTTAAGCTGCGGCAAAGCCCCGCGATCATGTGACTGCGGTTGATCTGGCCGATGCCGGTGACGGCGACGCTCTCGCCGTCCTGCAGAGAGGACACCATGGCGGCGTATTCGGGAATGGTTTTCAATAGAGACAGAAGCTGTTCCATAAGTTTTACCTCAAGAAGAAAAGTGCGCAACGCGGCAACGCGGAAAGGGGGATATATCCCCCTTTCCGTGATTTTATGACAATATTTTTATGGGTGGCTGCCGTTGAACCGGTTGGCGGTCTCCGGCACACCGTTATCGATGATGCTCAGGGCGGCGTCGGCGGCGTTTTTCAGGGATACGGCCAGCGCCTTTTCCTCACTTGCCGAGAAGGTGGACAGCACCCATGCGGCAAGGTCGTATTCCGGGTTCGGCTTTGCGCCAACCCCGATCTTGACCCGGGGGAAATCCTGACTGCCCAGCTCCTGAATGATGGACTTGATGCCGTTGTGCCCGCCGGCGGAACCCTCGGCGCGGACCCGCAGCCGTCCCGGCTCCAGAGAGATGTCGTCAAACATCACAATGATCCGCTGGGGCGGAATGCCGAAGTAGGCGGAAAGCTGCAATACGGAACGCCCGGACAGGTTCATATAGGTCTGGGGCTTGAGCAGAAACAGCTTTTTCCCGCCGTAATTCACCTGGGTGTACAATCCCTGAAATTTCAGCCTGTCCACTTTGGCGTTCAGCTTTTCGGCCAGAATGTCCATTGCCCGGAAGCCGGTATTGTGCCGGGTCTTCTCGTATTCCCGTCCGGGATTGCCCAGCCCGACGATCAGCCAGCTGTCGCTGCTTTGTTTGGAAAACACGGCTCAGAACAGGTCGGCGATGGAGGTGGCGCCGTGGATATGGCCGATGGCACGGGCAAACACGGGGGCGACATCCAGAAACTTGATCTTGTGGCTGGGGGTGTTGGCGACCTCAGGGATGGTGTTCAGCAGCACCATTTCCTTGATGGGGCTGGCCTCAATACGGTCATAGGCGGGGCCGGAGAGGACGCCGTGGGTGGCGCAGGCGTAAACCTCCTTCGCACCGCCGATCTCTACCAGAGCCTTGGCGGCGTTGCACAGGGAACCGGCGGTGTCCACCAGATCGTCGTACAGGATGCAGGTTTTGCCCCGGACGTCGCCGATGATGTTCATGACCTCGGAAACGTTGGCCTTGGGGCGGCGCTTGTCCACAATGGCAAGACCCATATGCACCTTGGCGGCGAAATTCCGGGCGCGGCCAACGGAGCCGACGTCGGGGGAGACGACCACAAAGTCCTCGTGGTTGTATTCAGTTTCAGGGAACTTGTTCATGAAGTATTCAACGAAGGTAACGTTGCCCAGCAGGTGATCCAGCGGAATGTCGAAGAAGCCCTGGATCTGGGCGGCATGGAGGTCCATGGTCAGAATGCGGTCAGCACCGGCGGCGGTGAGCATGTTGGCGACCAGTTTGGCGGAAATGGGGTCACGGGACTTGGCCTTGCGATCCTGACGGGCGTAGCCGAAGTAGGGGATGACGGCGGTGATGCGGCCGGCGGACGCGCGGCGGCAGGCGTCGATCATGACCAGCAGCTCCATGAGATTGTCATTGACGGGTTTGCAGGTGGACTGGATGAGGAACACGTCGGCACCGCGGACGGTTTCCTCCAGGGTGACGGAAGCCTCTCCGTCGGCGAAGTGGGTCACAATGGCCTTACCCATGGGTACGCCCAGCTCTTTGCAGATGGTCTGCGCAAACTGGGGATTGGAATTGCCGCAGAAAACCTGAATGTTTTCACCGTAAGCAATCATCGGATGAATACCTCACTTTTTCTTTTTTTCTGCCCCCCGGCAACAGCCCGGACGCAAATCTACGCATCCATTATATCATCCCGGCACCGGAAAAAGCAATATGAATAAATGTGAAATAACGCCGAAAAAACAAACAAAAATCCGGGCGTTTCTGGCGAAGAAAACAGAATATTGAGATGGTGTGAAAAACGAAATTTTGTTTGAAAAATATCTTGAGAGATTTCGGGATTTGTGATATACTAACGAGTACAGATTTTTACGCATTTGGGAGCATCATCAGATATGAACGACAAGATCATCATTCAGGGCGCGCGGGAGAACAATCTGAAAAACGTGAACCTGACCATCCCCAGAGACAAGCTGGTGGTTTTCACCGGACTTTCCGGTTCCGGCAAGTCCAGTCTGGCCTTCGATACCATCTACGCCGAGGGACAGAGACGGTATGTGGAGAGCTTAAGCTCTTACGCCCGCCAGTTCCTTGGGCAGATGGACAAGCCGGACGTGGACTCCATCGACGGCTTGTCCCCGGCCATTTCCATTGACCAGAAGACCACCTCGAAAAACCCCCGCTCCACCGTGGGAACGGTGACGGAAATCTACGATTATCTCCGCCTCCTGTGGGCGCGGGTGGGCGTTCCCCACTGCCCCAGGTGCGGCAGGGAGATCCGCCGCCAGACCATTGACCAGATCGTGGACCGGGTGGAAGCGCTGGGAGAGGGGACGCGCTTTATCGTCCTGTCCCCGGCCATCCGGGGGAAAAAGGGCGAGCACAGGAAGGTGTTCGAGGACGCCCGGAAGTCCGGCTTCGCCCGTGTGCGGGTGGACGGCATTCTCTATGATTTAACCGAGGACATCCCCTGCGAGAAGAACAAAAAGCACACCATCGAGCTGGTGGTTGACCGGCTGGTGCTGAAGGATGGCCTGCGCCGCCGCCTGACGGACTCCATTGAGACGGCGTGCAGCCACTCCGGCGGCCTTGTGACCATCGAGCTGCCCGCCACCGGGGAGGAGCTGAGCTTTTCCCAGAACTACGCCTGCGAGGACTGCGGCATCAGCCTGACGGAACTGGAGCCGCGAATGTTCTCCTTCAACAACCCGGCGGGCGCATGTCCCAGCTGCACCGGTCTGGGCTTCCAGCTCATCGCCGACGCCGATCTGGTGATTCCGGACAGGAACAAGTCCATTTTCGACGGCGCGATTCAGGCGTCCGGCTGGCAGAGCGCCCGGACGGATTCCATCTTCCGTATGTATTTTGAGGCGTTGGCGCAAAAATATCATTTTTCCCTGACGGAACCGGTGAAGAACCTGCCCGAGGACGTGATGGATGTGATCCTCTATGGCACCAAGGGGGAAAGGCTGCGCATGAGCTACAACCGGGGCAACGGTATGGGCGTGCTGGAGCAGCCCTTTGAGGGCATTCTCAACAACATTTCCCGCCGCTTCCGGGAAACGCAATCGGACGCCGCCCGGAAGGAGCTGGAGGAGTGCATGGCCACCGCGCCCTGCCCCCAGTGCCACGGCGACCGCTTATCGGAGATCGCCCGGGCGGTGACGGTGGGCGGCATCGGCATTATGGACTTTTGCCGCATGAGCGTCCGGGACGAGCTGGAATTTATGAAAAATCTCCGTCTGGAGGGCAGTATGGCCATGGTGGCCGAGCAGATCGTCAAGGAGATCAAGTCCCGCCTGCAATTCCTGACGGATGTGGGACTGAGCTATCTGACGCTCTCCCGCTCGGCGGGAACCCTTTCCGGCGGCGAGAGCCAGCGTATCCGGCTGGCCACCCAGATCGGTTCGTCCCTGATGGGGGTGCTGTATATTCTGGACGAGCCGTCCATCGGTCTGCACCAGCGGGACAACGATAAGCTGCTGGGGACGCTGAAGCACCTGCGGGATTTGGGCAACACCCTGATCGTTGTCGAGCACGACGAGGACACCATGCGCGCCGCCGATTTTATTGTAGATGTCGGTCCCGGCGCGGGCAGTCACGGCGGCGAGATCGTGGCGGCGGGAACGCTGGAGGATATCATAAACTGCCCCCGTTCCGTAACGGGACAGTACCTCTCCGGCGTGAAGAAAATCCCCGTTCCCACCACCCGGCGGGCGGGGAACGGCAATTTCCTGCGCATTCGCGGCGCACGGGAGAACAATCTGAAAAATGTGGATGTGGAGATTCCTTTGGGAACCTTCGTCTGCGTCACCGGCGTGTCCGGTTCGGGAAAGTCCAGTCTGGTCAATGAAATTTTGAACAAGACCCTGCTTGCCACGCTGAACCATGCCCGTACCCGTCCCGGCCTCTGTGACGGCATTGACGGCATGGAGTATCTGGACAAGGTCATCGACATCGACCAAAGCCCCATCGGCAGGACTCCCCGAAGCAACCCCGCCACCTACACGGGGCTGTTCAACGATATCCGGGACCTGTTCGCGTCCACCAACGAGGCGAAGATCCGGGGCTATGGGCCGGGACGGTTCAGCTTCAACGTCAAGGGCGGCCGGTGCGAAGCCTGCTGCGGCGACGGCCTTGTGAAGATCGAAATGCACTTTCTGGCGGACGTTTACGTTCCATGTGAGGTCTGTCACGGCGCGCGGTACAACCGGGAGACGCTGGAAGTCCACTACAAGGGGAAAAACATCGCTCAGGTGCTGGACATGACCGCGGAGGAAGCGGTGGATTTCTTCGAGAATCTGCCGAAGATCCGCAGAAAAGCCCAGACTCTGGTGGAGGTCGGTCTTGGCTATGTGAAGCTGGGGCAGTCCAGCACGACCCTCTCCGGCGGCGAAGCCCAGCGGGTGAAGCTGGCGACGGAGCTGGCGCGGGTCTCCACGGGAAAGACCATCTATATTCTGGACGAGCCGACCACCGGCCTTCACGCCGCCGACGTGCATAAGCTCATTGAGGTTTTGCAGCGGCTGGTGGAGGCGGGGAACACCGTTCTGGTCATTGAGCACAATCTGGACGTCATCAAGACGGCGGACTATCTGATCGACCTCGGCCCCGAGGGCGGCGACGGCGGCGGAACGCTGGTCGCATCCGGCACGCCGGAGGAAGTGGCGCAGATTCCCGAAAGCTATACGGGACAGTATCTCAAGTCTTATTTGTAAAGATATTGTCCGGTCTGCTCAGCAGACCGGACGGGGAAATTATTCGTACAATTCTGTGGGAAGGCATTCGGAAAGCTCGATCAGCCCGTGATCCCGCTCTCCGGCGTAGTCCACCCGCAGGACGTTGGAGCGAAGCGTTGCCTGCTTGCTCTGACGGATGGACATGGTCATGGTGATTCTGGTACCCACACCTTCCGGCTGGTCGATGAGGACGGCGCCCCCATGGTGGGCGGCGGCGGTGCGGATGAGCACCATGCCAAGGCCGATGCCGTACCGGCTGTCCTCCAGAGCGGGCTGGCGGAGATACCGGGAGAAGACGCTGCTGCGGACGCTCTGGGCAATGCCGGAGCCGCTGTCCGTCACGCTCAGGCGGAGCATCCGGCCGCTGCGGGTCAGTCTGGCCGTGACAGTCCCGCCCTTCGGGGTGAATTTGATGGCGTTGGACAGGATGTTCAGAACCGCCCGTTCCAGCTGTTCCCGGTCGGCAAGACCGTAGATTGGCTGGTCAGGCCCCTCGTAGGTCAGGGTGATGCCGGTGTGGGAGACAAGGGTCTCCGCCTTTTCAAAGAATTCGGCGAACAGCGCCGGAATGTCCACTGTTTCCTGACGGGAGACGGCGGCACAGCGCTCGGCGTCGGACATATTGCCGATGATCCGGAGGATCTGGAACAGCCCCCGGTTCAGACGGGCGACCTGCTCCGCTGCCCGCGGATTGTCCTCCGCAGCGCAGAGGGGGAACAGGCTGTCGGCGGTGATCATCACGTTGGTCAGCGGCTCCCGCAGCTCCCGGGCGGCCAGCGCCATGGAGCGAAGCTCGCCGTTGTCCGATTCCTGTTCCAGCAGGAATACATCAATGTCGTCCACCCGTGTGACCGACGCGCCGCAGCTGTGGGAGGACAGGCTCAGCGTCAGATACAGACACCCGCCGGTGAACGCGGCGTACTCCTCCGAGCCTGTCAGAAGCAGCGGGCGGACATCCGTGCCGGGGGTGATGAAAAGGCTCTCGGCGGCCTGATTGACCTTAATGATCTGATTTTCTTTTACGCAGAAGCCGGGGCGGATCACCAGATCCAGCATTCCCAGCGTATCTTTCTTTTCTTCCATGACGATCCTCCTAACAGTCCTATCATGCGCAGAATGGGTGAAAACTTTCCCGGCAAGATTCGACGTTTTTTTCATTTCTCATTCTAGCGGAAACGGGACAAAATAGCAAGGGGTAAGAACTACGAGGTGAAAAATATGTCGATTCATGACGGACACCGCCAGCGGCTGAAGCAGCGCTTTCTGGAGGAAGGGCTGGAGAGCTTCACGGACATTCAGGTGCTGGAGCTGCTGCTGTTTTTCAGCGTTCCACGGCAGGATACCAACCCCATCGCCCATGCGCTGCTCGACCATTTCGGCAGCCTGTATCAGGTATTGGAAGCACCGGTGGAGGAACTGCGGAAGGTCAAGGGCGTGGGCGAACAGTCGGCACTGCTGCTCAGCCTCATGAACGACGTGGCGCGGTACTATCAGGTGGACAGAACCATGCGGGAGAAAATTCTGCCCACGGTGCAGGCCTGCGGGGAATATCTGGTGCCGTTCTTCTTCGGACGGAACGTGGAAACGGTGTTTCTGCTGTGTCTGGACGCCAAATGCAAGGTGCTGTGCTGCAAGGAGGTCGGGCAGGGGAGCGTGAACTCCGCGGGAGTTTCCGTGCGGAAGATCGTGGAGACGGCCTTGGCTGCCAACGCTACCACGGTGGTTCTGGCGCACAACCATCCCAGCGGCATCGCGGTGCCCTCCAGCGAGGACGTGCAGACCACCTGCCGGGTGGCCATGGCCTTAAACGCGGTGGAAATTCAGCTGGTCGACCACATCGTGGTGGCAGACGGGGACTATGTCTCCATGGTGCAGTCGGGCTACCGGCTGGATGAAGGGAGTTATTATGGACAAATTCAAGCTGGTATCGGGCTATAAGCCCTCTGGCGACCAGCCGGAGGCCATCAGCGCGCTGGTAAACGGCGTGAACTGGGGACTGCGGGAGCAGACGCTGCTGGGCGTCACCGGCTCCGGCAAGACCTTTACCATGGCCTCGGTCATTGAAAAGCTGAACCGCCCGACGCTGGTGCTGGCGCACAATAAGACGCTGGCCGCTCAGCTCTGTTCGGAATTCCGGGAGTTTTTCCCGGAAAACGCGGTGGAATACTTCATTTCCTACTATGATTACTACCAGCCGGAAGCGTACATCGCCCACACGGACACCTACATTGAAAAGGACGCTTCCGTAAACGAGGAAATTGACCGTCTCCGCCATTCGGCGACTTCCGCGCTGTTTGAGCGGCGGGACGTGATCGTGGTCTCCTCGGTCAGCTGTCTGTACGGTCTGGGCGACCCCATCGACTATAAGAGCATGGTCATTTCTCTGCGGGTGGGGCAGGAGTACCCGCTGGACAGCGTACTGAAAAAGCTGACGGAAATCCGGTATGAACGAAACGATCTGGACTTCTCCCGGAACAAGTTCCGTCTCCGGGGGGACACCCTGGAAATTTATCCCGCCTACTGGTCGGGACGTGCCATCCGGGTGGAGTTTTTCGGAGACGAGGTGGACAGGATCAGCGAGATCAACGCCGTTTCCGGCATTGCGGAGCGGTATGTTGACCACGTGGCCATCTATCCCGCCAGCCATTACGTTGCTTCCAAGGAAAAATTGCAGCGGGCAATGGTGGAAATTCAGCGGGAGTGCGACGATCAGGTGGCCTTCTTCCGCGCCCACGACAAGCTCATCGAAGCCCAGCGCATCGCCCAGCGGACGGCCTATGACTTGGAAATGCTGACGGAGATCGGCTTCTGCAACGGCATCGAGAACTATTCCCGTGTAATTCAGGGGCGGGCGCCGGGGACGCCGCCCACCACGCTGCTGGACTATTTCCCCAAGGACTATCTCATGTTTATCGACGAGAGCCACGTGACCCTGCCCCAGTGCCGCGCCATGTATGCCGGAGACCGGAGCCGGAAGGACGCGCTGGTGAATTACGGCTTCCGTCTGCCCTCGGCCTACGACAACCGCCCCCTGAACTTTCCGGAATTCGACCAGAAGATCAATCAGGTGATTTACGTCTCCGCCACTCCCGGCGATTACGAGCGCACCCGTTCCGGCCAGACGGTGGAGCAGGTCATCCGTCCCACCGGACTGCTGGATCCGGAGGTGGAGGTGCGTCCCATCGAGGGGCAGATCGACGACCTGATCGGGGAGATCAACGCCCGCACCGCCAGAAACGAGCGGGTCCTGGTGACGACCCTGACCAAGAAGATGGCGGAGGACTTGACGGTATACCTGCAAAAAGCGGGCATCAAGGTGCGCTACATGCACTCGGACATCGGCGCGATGGAGCGGATGGAGATCATCCGGGATATGCGGATGGGAAAATTCGATGTGCTGGTGGGCATCAACCTGCTGCGTGAGGGACTCGATTTGCCGGAGGTCAGTCTGGTGGCCATTCTGGACGCGGACAAGGAGGGCTTCCTGCGCAGCGAGACCAGTCTCATTCAGACCATCGGCCGCGCCGCCCGGAACGCGGGGGGCAGGGTCATCATGTACGCCGACTCGGTCACCCCCGCCATGCGTGCGGCCATCGACGAGACAGCCCGCCGCCGGGAGATTCAGGATGCCTACAACAAAGCCCATGGGATCGTCCCGAAGACCATCATCAAGTCTGTGCGGGACCTGATCGAGATTTCGTCTCCCACCGCCGAACGCAAGGGCAGAACCGGCGTGAAGATGACCAAGGTGGAGAAGGAAAAGGAGATCGCCCGTCTGGAGAAGCAGATGAAGGAAGCGGCGAAGATGATGGAATACGAGTACGCTGCCGTACTGCGTGACCAGATCATCGAACTGCGTGGGAATGGAACGTAATCCTGAAAAGCTAAAAAATCGTGAAAACCCGGAATTTCATCGGGTTTTCACGATTTTTTGCTGAACCGGATTTTGGGAAACTCTGTTTTGTAGATGATACGTCTATTTCCTGTAAGGTCTGGAATGGTCGGTCAGTCCCAGAATGTAGTCGGTCGAGGTTTTGTAGAACAGAGCCAGACGGATCAGCACATCGGTTGGAATATCCCGCAGGCCGCGTTCGTAACGGCTGTACTGGGGCTGCTTCATGCCCAGATAATCGGCAATCGCCTGCTGGGACAAATCATGATCCTCGCGCAGATCCTTCAATCTGGGGTAATAATTATCCATGTCCACACCTGCTTTCATAACTGTTTGGTGTTGACAATTTAACACAGTTATGGTACTATCTATTCATATCATAACCATATGGTTATAAATAGGAGGTAGAAAGAGATGCGGATTTCTTGGAGAAAATACAAATACTCAGGTCTGGCCACACTCATCAGCTTTTTCGGTGGGGCGATGCAGGGGCTCGGTCTCGCTTTTACCATCTGGGGCATCGTCCCCGGTATCGATGTCGCAATGGCTGTTACGGGAGTTATCTGTCTCGCTTTGGGGTTTGGGGCGGATCCTCTGGCGGAGTATGTAAACAAGAGAGCGATAGAGCGTCTTCTTCGCGATAGTGAGCAGTAGTGCCGCCCGCGTAAAAGAGGGCGGTCTTACCGAGAGGCAGCCCTGAAAAAATACAAAGCCCGACTCTTGCTGAGAGTCGGGCTTTGTTTCTGCCAACACCTGAAAAGCCGCCGTTTTGCAGAAAACGGCGGCTTTTGCAGTATCGCAAAAACAGTAATATTTTGGTAAACACACGGGCACGGTACTGTGCTATAATGACGAAAACGCCAGATGGAGGGGATTCCATGAGCAACCATATTCTGATCATCGAGGACGACACAGCCATTGCCGAGGTGCTGCGGCTGAATCTGGAATGCGCGGACTACACCGTGACCGCTTTTGATAACGGCCTTGCCGCGTGGAATGCACTGGCAGCAGACCACGACTACGATCTTGCGCTGCTGGACATGATGCTGCCCGGAGTGGACGGCTTTACCTTGCTGCCGAAGCTTCAGGAATACGGAATCCCCGTCATCTGCCTGACCGCCATGAACGACGCCCAACATGAGGTGCAGGGACTGCGGGGCGGCGCGGAGGATTACATCGCCAAGCCCTTCGATATGCTCGCCCTGATGGTTCGCATGGAAAAGGTACTCAGGCGCAGCGGGAAATTCAACGAAATCTACCATTTCCGGGACCTGACGCTGGACAACGGCAACCGCCGCTTAAGCAGGAGTGGGGAGGAAATTCCCCTGCCGCCGCTGGAATTTGACGTGCTGGCGGTGCTGATGAAGAACAAGAACCGCACGGTTTCCCGGGAGCGCATCCTGAACGAGATCTGGGGGCAGGACTATTTCGGGGACATCCGCACCGTGGACGTCCGCATTGCCAATCTCAGGAAAAAGCTGAACCTGTCCGAGGAAATCCGCACCATCTCAAAGGCCGGTTACCGGTTGGAGGAACGATGAAGCTGAAAACAAAACTGACAGCCCTCTGCGCGGCACTGCTGCTTGCCGTGGCGGTGAGCCTGACGGTGGCCATGCTCTGGCAGGTGCGGGAGCAGTCTTATGGAGTCCTTCTCCAAAGTACGGAGGAAACCCTGAATGATCTGGTGGATGATTTCGGGACAGCCGTCTACCGCAGTTCCACCGACGGCCTTGACTCACTTTCCCGGAAAGTGCTGCTGACCTACCGCTTCCGTTCCTGCAGCGTGCCGGGAAGCGCCATCGTTGTCAATGGAGAGTGCCTGAGCGCGTCCGCCCAGATCGACCCGGAACGCTATCTGGATGTCCATTGCGGCGGTACGCAATCAGCCAGAGCCTGCGCGGGCGGCAGGCATTTTCTGATTCTGGGCAGGGTCACGGATGTCTGGGGGATGGATTGCAGCGTGTATCTGGCGGCGGACGCCACCTACATATATTCCCAGCTCTGGCAGCTCAGCGGACGCTTCGCGCTGCTGGCGCTGTCCATTGGCCTTTTGGGGCTTGGGGCGGTTTACTGGATGATCTCCCGGACGCTTCGCCCGCTGTCCCGGCTTTCGGAAGCCGCCGGCAGCATCGCGGACGGGAATTACAGCCGGCGCGTCCCTGTCGTTTCTCAGGACGAAGTGGGCACTCTGGCGGGGAATTTCAACCGGATGGCGCTGGCGGTGGAGACCCACGTGGACACTCTTCGGGAACAGAACGAGCGGCAGAAGCTCTTTGTCGGCGCGGTCACCCACGAGCTGAAAACACCCCTGACGTCTCTGCTCCTGAACGTGAACACTCTGCGAAATGTCTACCTTCCCGAAGAAAAGCAGGAAGCGCTGCTCACCAGTATGGACGCCCAGCTCCACTGGCTGGAAACCATGGTCAGAAAGCTGCTGACGCTGCTTTCCATGAAAAAGAACGCGAAGATAGCGCCGGTGTCCGTGCCGGAACTGCTGACACAGGTGCGGGAGCTGACCCGGCCGATCATGGAAGAGTACGGAACTTCTCTGGAAATCACCTGCAACGGGGACATTCTGCCCGTGGACAAGGATTTGATGTGCATTGCCCTTGTCAATCTCGTGGAAAACAGCGCCAAGGCATCCGCACCGGGGCAGACCATCCGGATTCAGGCGTCGGAGATGGGCTTCACCGTTTCCGACCATGGCCGGGGCATCCCGGAAAAAGACCTGGAAAGAGTGACCGACCCCTTCTACATGGGCGACCCATCCCGGAGCAAGGCAAACGGCGGCTTCGGCCTGGGACTGGCGCTGGTGCGGGAGATCGCCGCCGTCCACGGCGGAACGCTGACGCTGGAAAGCACTCTCGGAGAAGGAACGACCGCCAGAATCGTCATCGGTAATCAAACGGTAACGTGCCGGTAAACTCTTTTGATTCTGGCTATGGTATTCTGGAACCATCCAAAGAAAGGAAGTGTTACCATGAAAAAAATAGTTCGTTTTGCCGCCTTCACGCTGGTGCTTGCCATGCTGCCCGGCTGCGGCAAAGGCCGGACGCCTGCCGAACCCACCACCGTCAATCAGGCGATGCTGCTTGAGCAGAGCGCCAAAGAGCAGACGGAGTACACCTTCCCGGAAAAATTCACCGGGGACTGGGTCAGTCAGGAGGGCAGGCTCACCATCCACGCCGACGCGCAGGTGGTGGCGGAGCTGGGGACGGCGCTTCCCACCGCCACCGTGACGCCCCGGGATTTTACGCAGGAGGACGTGGACACCCTACTGCGGGTGCTTTTGAAGGGACAGCCGCTCTACAGCACTGTCATGACGAAGCAGGAGTGTCAGGATTCCATTGATTATGTCAACTCCCCCGAATGGCACGCAGACCCGGACGCCCCGGAACAGACGCCGGAGCAGCTGGAAGAACGCCGCAAGGAGATCATCGCATATTACACTGCGGAAATGGCAAAAGCACCGGAGGAAAAGCCCATCATCCACGGCTTTGAAGATTCCGGGACGCCCAATGAGGTCAGCGGCGATGCGACCGTGGATGGAGCCAAGTACGAAGTCATCATCATGAACCGCCTCGGCGGATACCTGACGAACGCGACGATTGTCAACAGCGACTTCAAGTATTACCGCAGCACCGACTGGGGCAGCATTTCCAAAGAGGACGCCATTGCCAGGGCGGATGAGGTGATGCGGGAGCTGGGTCTTAGCGATATGGTTCTGGCCGACGCGCAGACGCCCAGAGAGGGCGAGCGGAAGGGCACATGGGAGCTTTACTATACCCCCAGCGTAAACGGCGTGCCCATTCCCGGCATCCGGGAGGATCGTGTGTTCAGCGATCCAGCCATCGGAGAGGATCATCAGTACTGGACTTACCGCTGCTCAGAGGAAACCAATGCGGATACCGTTTCCTGGTACATGGAAAGCGTCTGGATCACGGTGGGAAGGGACGGCATTCTTTCCTTCGAGTGGGATTCTCCCAGCACTGAGCCAGTCATCAAGGAAACACAGACCGCCCTTATGCCCTTTGAAGACATTGCGTCCATCGCAAACACCATGCTGCCCGTGGTGGTCATCGGACCGTCGGAAGCCCGCAGTCTCGTGGAGATCGACAAGATCAACGGCGACGAGACATACATGGACGTGGAGATTACGAAGGTTTCCTTGTCGCTGATGCGCATCCGGGATAAAGGCTCCTTGCAGGGGACGATCGTTCCCGTGTGGGATTTCTGGGGAACGTGGGACTGGTATGAGCCCGGAGACAACGCCTCGGAGTCCATGAAAAAGGGCGCGACCTATGTGACCCAGCCCATGCTGACCCTGAACGCCATCGAAGGCAACGTCGTCAGCCGGATGTTTGGCTACTGACCGTTGGGAGAAAAGAGCCGGGAGCAGTCCAAAATGGGCTGCTCCCGGTGATTTTTTGCAAAGGTCAGGACATCTTGGAAATATCTGTCCCGAAATACTTGACTGACAGCTCGGTCAATGTTCTGTCAGCGTCCAGCTCTGCCAGTGCCTGATTGATAGCGGCCAGCAGCGTTGCTGTGTCGGCGCTCTTGCGGACGGGGATGGCGACCTGCTCCACATCGTCGGAATAGGCCGCAATTTTGATGTTGGCTTCGGGATGGGCTTTCTGATACTATTTCCTGATTAAAATCTTAATTTTAATCAGGAAGGCATCGCCTGA
>ENA-OYYJ01000027-OYYJ01000027.1-human-gut-metagenome-genome-assembly--contig:-NODE-27-length-63798-cov-7.635442_pt1 | contig 63798 bp, 58 predicted proteins | sample MGYA00243248_ERZ653447 | MGnify/ENA primary metagenome ERZ653447 (study PRJEB26926, sample SAMN06165030) | human gut metagenome | biome: ENVO:00009003; feature: ENVO:2100002; material: ENVO:00002003...
CGAGATACTGATCGGTCTCGTGGGCTCGGAGATGTGTATAAGAGACAGGAGAAATGACGGAGAAGATATGGAGACCGGAATGAAAACACTGACGCCTGATCTTGCGGAAAGAAAACGGATTCTAAAAGATATCTGTCGAAACCACCCGCAATGGAAGATACGGATCGCTCTCGCTACCGTACTGTTCATCGCTGCAGTCGGAGTCTTAGGCGGGACCATAGGCCTGCTGATTAGGCATCCTACTTCGGTGGATGGAATCATGGCTTTTATTGGAAGCGCCATATGCATTGCGTGTGTGCCTTTTTTCTGTGGATTGTCCGTCAAGAATACGGCAAAATATCGGTGTGCGTTTCCGTATACCAGCTATGCAAACGCATCATTGCTACTGGGCGAAGATACCTTGGAGTATGCTTTTTGGAGGGTAGGCCCCCAGGAGCCAGCGGCCTACAGCAGCAAACGTGCGGTTTATAGGGAGGAAGATAAATTCGTTTATAGAATCCGTAAAACCGATATCCATTCCATTGATGTCAAGGGAGATATCTGTAGAATCGAAGGAAGCGGAATCGTTCAGATGCCGGAATGGGCAGAAGAAGATGCAACGGTAAAAAGAGAAAGCAAGACGTTTTCTTTTATAATGGCGTTTGAGCAGCGAAATGCAGAGCAAATCCTTGCAGAATGGATGAAGTAAAATGGCCAGCCGTTCCGGCTGGCCTTGTTTCTTGTTGACAATCCATGATATAGTAGTAGGCGAAAGGTCGTGATTCCTATGAAAAAGAAGAAATGGCTGCTTCTGCTCATTCCGGCGGTTCTGCTTCTGGCGGCGGCGCTTTTTTGGTTTCTGTATCTGTCGCCCAGAATGACGCTGTCAAATGCCGCCGATGACGCGCTGTCCAAGCTGGAACAGCGGCTGGCGGAAAGCCCCGTCCCGATTCTTGCCAAGGGGTATGATGAAAGCGGGAGGAACACAACGTCTTTGGCACTGACCGTTTCAGACGGCGTTCAGTACGATATGCAGGTTCAGACCGACCTGACCTCCAATCAGATCCTCGCCGATGGTACGATCCGGATAGACGGAAAGGCGCTGAATCTGTCGGCCTATCTGGACAAAGAGTTCGCCGCCATCACCTCCGAAGATCTCTTCAAGGGCGGCTATTACGGCATCACCTATGACACGTTTTCTTCGGACGTCCGCTCGTTCCCGCTGCTTTCCCGGCTGATTCCCAGTGCGACCCTCAGCAAGCTGGATTCCTCCGTGGAGAAGCTGCAGGTGTATATGAACCGTACCCGGCAGGTTCCCCAGCTCCCGGACGTGCAGGAAGATGACATCCACAAGCTGATATTGGGCTTGCTGGTGCTGAAAAGTGACGTCCACAAGGAGACGCTGACGGTGGACGGCCAGAGTCTGGAATGCCTTCGCTTTGATTACAGCGCCACCGGCGAACAGGCGGGGACGCTTCTCGGATATCTGATGGACACCGGCGGACTTTCTCAGGGGGACATTAACGCTTCGTTCTATCTCTATGGCAAGACGTTGGTCGCCGTCCGCTGTGACGGCAGGGCAGGGGAGAACCGAGCGGCTCTCAGACTGGATTTGGGGCAGGACGCGGCGCAGGGCGATGTGTCCATTGCGGTCGAAAAGCTGGAAAACGGGGAAAAGTCTGCGTTTTCCTATAAGATCGGCGCACGGGGAGCAGACGGTGCGCACACCGAAACCGCCGCATTCGGCACTCAGTCTATTTCCTGCGACTGGCAGCCGAAGACCGGGGACATGGTGCTGACGCTTCCGGGAAAATCGCCCATTTCCCTGAATCTTTCTCAGGCGCAGGACGGTTTCCAAATCCAGACAAAGGATTTTGCGGCCCTGATCGGCATTAACAGCCAGAAGGGATTCGACAGCACCATGACCGTCCGCAAAGGTTCTGCCATCACCACGCCGAAGTACAAGAATCTGGACGAGTGGTCGCTGGACGACCTGCTGGTTCTGCTGGGCAGCATCGGCGGCCTGCTCGGCTTCAAATAATTATCACGAAAAAAATCCGCACCCCATCGTGAACGGGGTGCGGATTTATGTATTGTGTCAGAGCTTAAATTCCGGTCATAGCCGCCAGAACATCCACTTCCATCTTCTGGATGCTCTTCTTCATAGCCAAGCCCTCGCTGATATCCACATCGGTAAAATCGCCCATGTGGGTGCAGACGATACGGTTGGTCTTGCCCTGAAGCAGCAGCTCTACGGCGAGATAGCCCATCTTGGTGGCGTTGACGCGGTCGCGTCCGGTGGGGGAGCCGCCGCGCTGAATGTGACCCAGAACGGTCACGCGGGGGTCGAGGTCGATGGCGTCCTTGATCTTGGCCGCGATATCGGCGGCAGAACCGGCGCCCTCGGCAACGACGATCATGTAATGGGTGAAGCCGTTGAACCGCGCCTGACGGATCTTCTCGATCACGTCCCGCTCGAAATCGATAGGCTCCTCGGGAACCAGAACAGCAGTTGCGCCCACGGCCAGACCGACGTACATGGCCAGATATCCGGCGTTGCGGCCCATGACCTCCACGACGGAGCAGCGCTCGTGGGACTGCATGGTGTCCCGCAGCTTATCGATGCACTCAATGGCGGTATTGGCGGCGGTATCGAAACCGATGCAGTAGTTGGTGCAGGAGATATCGTTGTCGATCGTGCCGGGAATGCCGATGACGTTGATGCCGTACTTGCTCAGCGCCTGCGCGCCCCGGAAGGTGCCGTCGCCGCCGATGGCAATGATGCTGTCCAGTCCGAGAAATTTGCAGGTAGAGACCGCCCGGCGCTGACCTTCCTCGGTCATGAATTCCTGACTGCGGGCAGTGTACAAAATGGTGCCGCCCCGATTGATCGTATGGGAAACGCTCTTTTCATCCAGACGAACGATATCGCCGGTGATGAGACCGTTCCAGCCCCGGCGGATACCGTAGCATTCCAATCCGCGATACAGCGCAGTACGGACGACCGCACGGACACAAGGGTTCATACCAGGCGCGTCTCCGCCGGAAGTCAGCACACCGATTCTCTTTACGCTCATAATGATTCCTCCTGATTGGATTAATACATGACCATATTTTACAGAGATTTTCGAAAAAAGTAAAGAGACATTTTTGTAAATTTTCTGGATTGGAAGGACATGCAGGACGCGGAGTGAGCCGGGATGCGCGTTGTTATTCCGAATGTTGACAATTCCTTATTTTTAGCGTATAATGAAAAATATCAAAGCTGGAAGGGGAGAGGGCGGAAGTGGGACTGACGGGAGAAGAGGCCAAGGTATTATACAATTTTATCAAATTTCTGATGTACCTGGGTCTTATCGTTTTGATTATAAGAACCATTTTCAGACTGCTCAAATGGCTTTACCATGCGATTTGGCCAGCTAGGACACAAACCAAACAGAGGATAAAATGCCATATTTTCCGGAAAAACCCGGTAAAAAAGCAATTCAAGGAAAAGCAATGGTATCCGACCGGGTGGTATTTTGATGATGAGACAGGGCTGTGGACTGCTCCTGACTATATCAATAACGATCCCAATACCCAATGGACGTTTGGCGGGAACAACGAACCCAAATCAACAAAATAACAGCAAAACCAAGCGGCTGCCTGCTAGGAAATGCGCAGGCAGCCGCTTAGGTTCTCCATTTGTATTTTGCCTAAATCTGCACGTGTAAGATCTGGAAATTTTATCCCCTTTACCAAAATCACCCAAAAACAGAAAAACCGTATTGACAATCCCAAAGAAAGTGGTACTATACACCTAACATTTCGTCAAATGCTTTGAGCAGGACACGACTTCCCCGGATCACCGCTTTCAGAGAGCCGTTGGCTGGTGCAAAACGGCAGCAAGGAACGGGCAGGCCATCCCCTGTGAGCAGCCGCGGTGAAAGGCGCTTGCGCCGAGTAATTGCAGCCGGTATCCCTCCGTTAACGGGGAACGCTCTCCGATTTTCGGGCAGCGGTTGAGAGGCCGGTTTTCCGGCAAGCAAAGTGGTAACGCGGAAGTTGAAATTCCAGGCGGGCATTTGTCCCCGGATCAGCCTTCGTCTTTGCATCGGGACTCCCATCAGGGAGACCTGCGGCAAGGACGAGGGCTTCTTTTTTGCTCCCGGCATTGGCGAATGGCAAAGCTTTTAGGAAAGAAAGGGAAATCACATGAACACACTTGTAATCGTGCTGATCGCGGCGGTCGCTCTTGTCGCCGCCTATGCGCTCTATGGCCGCTGGCTGGCTAAGAAATGGGGCATTGACCCCAAAGCGCAGACACCCGCCGTTAAGTACAACGACGGCAAGGATTACGTCCCCACCAACGGCTGGACGGTCTTCAGCCATCAGTTTTCCTCCATCGCGGGCGCAGGCCCTGTCACCGGCGCCATTCAGGCCGCCGCGTTCGGCTGGCTGCCGGTGCTGCTGTGGGTGCTGATCGGCGGCGTGTTCTTCGGCGCTGTGACGGACTTTGGCGCACTGTACGCCTCCGTCAAGAACGAAGGCAAGTCCATGGGTCTGCTCATTGAAAAATACATCGGCAAGCTGGGACGCAAACTGTTTCTGCTGTTCTGCTGGCTGTTCTGCCTGATCGTCATTGCGGCCTTTGCCGACATGGTCGCGGGCACGTTCAACGCCTACACCGTGGCCGATGGCGTGACGCAGCTCGCCGACACCGCCAAGACCAACGGCGCTGCCGGTATGGTGTCCATCATGTTCATGGTGTTCGCCGTCATCTTCGGTCTTGTGCAGAAGAAGCTGAACCTCTCCGGCTGGAAGGAAGCTGTCGTTGGCATCCTCTGCATCGCCGCTTCCTTCGCCGTCGGCATGAATTGCCCCCTCGTCCTCGACAAGACCGCATGGAGCTACATCACCTTTGTGTATATCTTCTTCGCCGCCGTGCTGCCCATGTGGCTTCTGAAGCAGCCCCGGGACTACATGACCACCTTCATGTTCATCGGAATGATTGCAGGCGCGGTCATTGGCCTGTTTGTCGCGCACCCGACGATGAATCTGCCTGTCTTTACGGGCTTCAATAACGAAAAGCTCGGCACCATGTTCCCGATCCTGTTCGTCACCGTCGCCTGCGGTGCGGTGTCCGGCTTCCACAGCCTTGTTTCCTCCGGCACATCCTCCAAGACTGTTGAAAACGAGAAGGACATGCTCAAGGTCGGCTACGGCGCGATGGTTCTGGAGAGCCTGCTTGCCGTTCTCGCCCTCTGCGTGGCCGGTGCAGCCGCTGCTGCGGATGGCACCCCCGCCGCCGGCACCCCGTTCCAGATCTTCAGCCGCGGTGTTGCGGGCTTCTTTCAGATGTTCGGCGTCCCGACCTACGCCGCCACGGTCTTTATGACCATGTGCGTCTCCGCTCTTGCCCTGACGAGCCTTGATGCCGTTGCCCGTATTGCGCGGATGAGCTTTCAGGAGCTGTTCAGCGTGGACGATATGGCGCACGCTGAGCCATGGCGCAAGCTTCTGTGCAATACCTACTTCTCCACGGTTCTGACGCTTGTGTTGGGCTATGTGCTCACGCAGATCGGCTACTCCAACATCTGGCCGCTGTTCGGCTCGGCCAATCAGCTGCTTTCCGCGCTGGTTCTCATCACGCTGTGCGTTTTCCTCAAGGTCACGGGCCGCAGCAACAAGATGCTGTTCCCGCCGCTGATCATCATGCTCTGCGTCACCTTCACGGCGCTGGTGCAGCGGCTGATGGCCATGGTGCGTGCCATCCAGAATGCAGCAGCAGTTACCATTCCCGCCGGTGAAACGACTTGGGGCGCGGTGTTCGTTGCCAACGGTCTGCAGCTTATTATCGCGGTACTTCTCATCGTGCTCGGCGCGACCATCGTGGTCAACTCCATGAGAAGCTACGTTGCCAGCAAGCACAATAGCGAGCCCAAGGCTTGATCGCTGAAAATCAAATAGCACCCCCCGGAATGGCAGTTCCGGGGGGTGTGTTATATAGGAAGAAAAGAGAAAGCGGGGAAGGAGAGGATCGTTCAGATTCGGATACAGCGATGACATTTCCGAACACTATTTCCGGTGCAAGGAATTCACGGATTTTGGCATGGAGAACATTACCAAGACCATGAATGCGATTGCTGCTGAAGCTGCTGAAGTTGAGAAAAGCGAATAAGAAAGCCCGCAGTCATGGTGAAAGTGTCCACGACTGGGGGATATCATTTTGCGTCAAAAAGTTGGAAGTGGGGGAAGGGCAAAAACACGTTTTGGGGCTGTCTCTGAGCCTGTACAAAACGAACGCAACAAAATAGTAGTTTTTGTTGCATAAAAGGCAGAATTTACCATTTTACAAAACAGGGCTTAAAGGGAACCCGAGACATAGTTACATAGGTCTGTTTCGCCAGCGTCAGCGAAGTGGCGCAGCTGCGCTCACTTTCGCTTGCCGCCGGCATCAACATAGACATTAGTAACATTGGTCATGGGCATATCCTTGAAACCCTCTTTTGCAAGAGTATGAATGACTTTATAGGTATCATAGGCAGAGCGCAATTCTTCCGTATGGACAAAGCTATACATGCCACGGTATTTGGATTCTATCACATTTCCCTCAGAATCGAAAATGGGCTTTCGCTTGATAACAACGGTAAAACAACCGAGGAACGTATGGGGATTATATACCATGGAAACCTGTTCACGCAGCCCTTTATTGACGCGGGTAAACACCTGAGCGGTGCAGCACAAGATACGGTTATTTTTACGGTTTTGCGTGGCGACCTCGAGCATTCCCTCCGGGAGCTTATTCAGACCGGACATGAACCAGTTTTGAATTTCATCAATACCGACAATGACACCTTTATGACCGTTGGTGTACTCAAGAAGCTGCTGCCATTTTGAAAGTTCGTCATTTTCCGTAGTGACACCGAAGTTGGTAATCATTTTTGCAGCGGGGTACTGCTTTTGGAGACGGAGCATCATTTCAACACAGGCTATTGTCTTTCCTGCACCCTGTTCACCGCAGAACATATGAATACCACGGGGATTGAAAAAGCCCGGTTCACGTTCGTGTATATCCAGAATATAACGGCGGGGGACATCATAGAACAGCTGTTTGATAAGCGGGCGTTTCTTTACCGGGACAATGCCGGACGGCTTAAATTCCAGCTTGAAATAATACTTGAAAACCAGAAACCACGAAACACACAGCAAAGCGAAAATACCGATACAGACAGCAACAGGAGCGACCAGAATGGACAGTATTTTCACGATTTTGAAAGCGATATCAAATCCTTGCTTAAACATAGTTAACCTCCATCATACAAGGGGCAGCAAATCCCAGATAGTTTTTACAATAGCGATAATGACACGGAATCCGGAAATTGCCAGAAGTAAACCAACAATAGCAGATATCGTATTAAGGGGGAGCATATATAAAACACATCTTACAACGCCGAAAAATGTGGAAGTAGTACCCCAATCCGCAGAAAATGATATTTCCGGGAGCATACGCAGAAGCCATTCGAGCAATTGAAAAATAATATTCAAAAAGAACTCTGAAATCATTTAATCGTCACCCTTTCTGGAATAGCTGGAAATGTGGCCTATCGTACCAGATGCACCGCTGATAATGCCGGGCAGTTTCAGGTACATACGCCACGCAAACAAAGCCCAAAGGAAGCCGGAAAGAATCAAATCGCCCTGTTTCTTGTATCTTGCATACCAGCGCATGTCCAGGAACGGAATAGTACCACCGTAGTTATAGCTACCCTCTGCATCATCCAGATGAATATATATAACAGGCGGTTCTGTGCTGAACAATTCGCCTGATATGTTTTCAGCAAATACAATAAACGGGTCAATCCAGTCAAATCTTGCACGTAAAGATTCAACTTTTGCTGAAATAAAGTCTGTAGTGGGGACGAAAATGGAGGTCAGAACAGAAGAAATACCGTCAACGATAGCAGAAGGAAGGCTTTTTATCCGTTCGAGAATATCCGCAAGAGTAGCGCCCAAAGACTTAAGCCATTCTATTACGTCAGCGATTGCCGTTGAAATGGCTTGAGAAATGGCAGCGGGCAAACCTTTAGCCCATTCAAGAATATCGCTAAGGGTAGCAGCCACGGATTTAAGCCAAGTTACAACGTCCGCTATCGCAGTTGAAATAGCTTTGGTAATAGACGTAACTGCATCAGTGATACCGCCCATAATTGTTTCTGTTGCGGCTGCCCACCATGTTTCTATAGAAGAGCCTAAAGAAGCAATATTAAGTGCAATGGTAGTAGTTGCATTATCCCACCAAGAACTGATATTAGAGGAAACAACACGGTAAATGTTGATAAGAACTTGCAAGATAGACTTGAGCAGTGTAATAATACCAAGAAGATCAGCCCCGACAACAGGGACATCAACAATGGGAAGTTCCTCGTCTGTTTCTTCGACAGCCCCCGGATAATATGTCGTTCCGGCCTGTGCGACGTCCTGCGTTAAAGAACCGGTTCCCGCAATGGTATCAGAAACAGAGATAGGGAGGTATATCGTTTGGGAATCAGAAACGGAAATTGCCTTGCCTGTCCATCCGGCATATATTTCATCGTCTAAAGAACTAGCAATTGAGCCGTTGGAACGGAGACCTTCACCGAAAACCAAAGAGCCTGTTCCTTGTTTTATAGTTCCAAAAGAAGAAGCGCATGGAAAGACTTTGCTGAAAGTCATATCTTCCACAAGACCATTACGCCATGCGGTATGGTAATTTGATTTAACGCCAGAAGTATAAATCAGTTTAGCATCTGTAGTAGTACCCCAGCAAAAATAACCATTAGCGTCAATCTTAAATTCAATATCACCATCAGAAAAAGCGCATACGTCATAACGGTTTTTATCATCATCTAAAACTCTTGTAACATAGCAATTTGAATAAGCTTCGCATTTATTCAGTTCACCCGGATAGGCTGAATTAAGCCAAGAAACACAATTTTTGTAAACGCCGTCAACAATGCCGGTAAAGCCATAAGTATGTGAAACGGCAGGGGTTGTAGTTGCTGACGTACCTGTCCAAAGCTTGTCAGAAACCCAACTTACAAAATCTTTTGAGAGGTAGCATTTATGGTCGTAGACGACACCACGAACCTGCTTTCCATCTGCGAGGGTATCTATAAGGTATTTACCGGGAACTGTTGCAGAAATGGCGGCAACCAGCTCTTCATAGTCTGTCTGTACCAGATACGTAATGCCCAAAGCTGTTATTGCCGCAGAAACAGCGATTTCCGGAGTAATAGCACAAACCAGCGCACCAGCAGCGGCAGCAACAGCACTAACCTCAATTGGACGAGCAAAAGCACAGAATAAAACAAGAACCGCCAAAAGGCAGCATAGAATACGCTTCATAATTTGAAAATTAACATTCATAATTTATCACTCCTTTTGGCGGTATCATTTAGGCGCTCTGCAAAACGCTTTGCAGGAAAGAAATGCCTTTCCGCAGACCAATATAGCCCACAATCACGGCACACACGACAGGAAGCAGGGATTTCACTTCATCGAATACCGAAGAAAGATTCTCAGAGGAAACGATTTTCGCCAAGTCGGCAGTCGAAGCGGGGGTAGACGGTTCTTGTGCGGGGGCGGTCGGCTCAGGTTCAGGCGCAGCAGCGGAATGGAATACAAAGGTTTCTGCGCTATCAGGGTCATAGGTCAAGCCGGACGTATCAATGGGAACGGCGAAGTATTTACCCTCTCCACCTGTATAAGACTCCGTAGGCTGCCATCCCAGAATATTATGCGTGGTGGATAATTCGTCATGGGATTGAAGAAACATGTCAAGGTAGTCATGATTCAGAATGAATGCCTTTTTGTCCGAAGAAATATAGCCGTCAACTGCTGCCCCGACACGCTCGTTTAAGACCATTTGCGCAGAGCTTGCGGGGAGGGATTCACTGCACCCGGCAACCTTCCAGAGGGCAGGGGCAACGGTGGCAGAGGGAACGCTATCAACGTAGGAAAAATTCACGTTCTGTTCCGCTGCAAATGCGGGAAGAATCATTGAACCGGTTACAAGGATTACAGACAGCACTGCACACAGCAGGGAGCGCAAGCGCACATTTTGAAAATTCATGTTCAAAAACTCCTTTCAAGTAGAAAAGCCCCCCGACAATGCCGGGGGGCATGGATGCCATATCAGGCACTGTGCAGGACACTCTGAAGGAAGGAAATACCCTTCCGCAGACCGATGAAACCGATCATGACGGGAATCACGACAGGCAGCAGACCCAGAATTTCATCCAGAACACCGCTCATCATCTGAGTGGTAACAATACCGGAAAGACCGGTTGCGGCGTCAGTCAGGAACATTGTCAAATCTCCTTTCAAAAGAAAATACGAAAGAATTTATAACAAAAGTAGCAAAGGCAAACGACAATTGCGAACAGGGCAAAGCCGGAAAGAACATGAACCGCGTCTAGAATAAGCTCATTGGAATTAACCAGCTTGACCAGATATTCGGTATAGTCCATTTGCTCTACAACTTCTATTACTTTTGTGACAGTTTCAGTTGGGACAGTTGTTTCCATAGGCATACTCAGTCCTTGCTTTTGACTTTTCGAATTCGAGTTTCAACGTAAATAGGGAATGGAGTGAAGCGGCTGTTGCATTCGCTGGACAGCTGATAAATTTCGTAAAACCGTTCGGCGGCCTTCCGGTTTGAGAATCGGTACGCATACATTGTTCCGGCGGGGGTCTGAATGTATAGGATACAGGCCATATTGCACCTCAATCATCGTCCAAGGGTCTGATATCCCGGTCTCCCGTGAATGCAAGGAAACCTCGGAAATTCTCAAAATCCTGAGATACACCGGAATTGTGTTGCAGTTCACGGTAGCACTCATAATTGTGTTCGTTGACAAGCCGGACGGCGATTGAACCCATACGGCGGAGGTCTGCATAGATACCAGCGGCAACCGCTTTCTTTATCAGCTCAGAATAGCCAATCGGACCCGGCGTATTGTCCACGATATCTACCAAATTCAGCACTCTGGCACCCTCATCAGGCTCAGCAAGCAAGGTCGAGAGACGCACACGGAGAGGGCCGAAAACCGCTTCATACTCATATTGGAATTTGTCCTCATTGCCAAAGTGAACCAGATAGAGCAATGCGGAATCCACGTTGGCGCAGGCTTCCAGATAGTTGGGCTGAATGCCTAACTCTTTGGCAATGGCCGTATTCCACACAGCGTTCTTGAAGCGTACTACCACATGCCAGTGAGACTTTTTGGTTTCGCCCTTGTGTTCGCCATCTTCATAAACGTCCTTGTCATGCAGAATGGCAGCGAAGTTATAGCCACCGGATTTCAGCTTTTCGATAGCGGCTACATGGGTTTCGTCCTCCGGGTAGAGAACTGCGCAGAATTTGCGGTCACGGAATTTTTGAGTATCAGCCATTTGTTTTACCTCCTAAATATTGACACATGACACAGAATAGTACCATGTGTTAAATTCTTTAGAGTGTCATTTTTGACACCTGACACGAGCGGCGCTATGTCGTAGTGGCGCCGCCTGTGTCAAGAGGTGGGGAGGGCTTATCTCCCCTTGACTTCCCTCTTGACCTCACCGAACTGCACAAGCAGTTCGTTAAACATCGTTCTCAGTCCGTCCAGCTCACTGCGGAGTTGGGCGTTTTCGTCGTGTATCTGCTTCATTTCGCTCTTGAAATTGATAAGAGCAGTGAGTTCCTCCATGGGAACAGATACACGCCAGTCAGAACCGGGCATGGGTTACAGAATGCCGTCAACCGTAACTGTGCCGTTGTAACCGTGGAAAAAGATCTCCCGTTCCTCATCCACCTTGACACCGCCGATAGCGTCAATCATGTCACCGGGGACATTGGAAGTTGCGGCCTTGTAGCCGTTCGTATACTGGTCTTTGTAAACGAAGGAAATGGGCTGAAAGTCATAAGGCTTGCCATTTTTCTTGCTTACGCCCTGCATACGATTGCCAAGGCCAACGATTTTCATTTTTGTTCTTGCCATTTTAGGTTTTCCTCCTTTATTGTTCACATACGTTAGTATGTTGTGCTGATAGAGTAACATACATTCGTATGTATGTCAAGCCCCATTAAAAAATTTTCTGTTATACTTGTAAAGAGGTGATAGGAATGTACTACTACCAAAGGCTCAAAGACCTGAGAGAAGACGCTGACAAATCACAAGCAGAAATCGCAAGGATTCTTGAAATATCGCAACAGCATTATTCGCAATATGAAAGGGGAGAAAGAGAACTGCCCATGCACCTTTTCATAGTATTAGCCAACTATTACAATGCAAGTCTGGACTACATGACAGGACGCACGAACAACAAGAGCGGGTTTTCAAGCAGCGGTAAATTTGAATATAAATAATCAAAAAGAGAGGTAGACTGCATGGACACAATGACACAAGCATTTGAAGAAGCTACACAACAGATAGCAGCTTTAGGCAATTCGCTGATTATCATAGTGGTTGCCTTATCAATCGTTCCGTACATTCTGTTTGCAATCGGTTTAGGCAGCGTAGCAAAGACGTGCAGAATCAGACATAGCTGGATGGCATGGCTACCGATTGCAAGGAAACATCTGCTAACCGAAATCGCAGACCTGCGCAGAGTTCAGGTAGGAAAGCCCAAAAGACTGACCGTTCAATTTGAAATCATCACGGTTTTATGCTTAATATGCGTCCTGGCAATGGTGAAAGTGAGGAACCCTGTACTGGTGGTCATTCCGGCGATTCTGCTGGTGCTGCTGTCATTCAATCAGGCATTTGCTTATTACTACTTCTATAGGCTCTGCGACAAAGAAAATTCAACAATATATTTCCTCTTAGGGCAGATGGCCAAACCGTTAAACTCGTTTTTTGTGTTTCATTGCAGATAAAAATAAAACCCCGGAACTGTATCACGGCAGTTCCGGGTTTTTTGTATACATGGGCAGGGGAGGGAAGTGCGGTATGGAGCGGGGGACCATGCCCCCGCTCAGGGTGAAAACGAGTTGCCCCGCCGAAGGTTGATGTTGTTTCAGCCTGTACCAGCGGGGCAATTCGTTTTTTTGCCGCCTAGCACTATCCATTTTATGAGTAAAAAAATTTTTGTCAAGGTACGAAAAGGAAGGTCAAAAAATGCTGCGGGAGACGCATTTTTTGACCTTCCTTTTCTTTTCCCCTTGACAAAAAACGAATTGCAGGGGCAATTCTTTCTTTTACTCACAAAAAGGATCGCGCCAAGGGCGGGCAAAAGGAAAAAGCCCGGTACTCGCGCTCTCACAGCCGTACCGGGCAGCGGGGTGAAAGAAACGAAGCCCCGCACCATTATTATACAAGCCCAGAAAGGAAATGTCAACTATGAAAGAGACAACGAAAACCAGCAGAACCGCAGGATACCTTGAGAAGATTTTCCGGGCATTGAACAACGACAGCTTCGGCGGGGAGCTGGAAGAACCCATCATCACCATTCAGAGCACACCAACGGCATTCGGTCATGTTACCGTTGCCAAGACGTGGAAAAGGAAGGACGATTGGAGGCATGAACTAAACATCGCTGCTGACTGGCTGGAAAGGCCGATTGAGAACGTGGTAGCTACCATGATTCACGAAATGACACATCTGTACAACATCCAGCACAATGTACAGGATTGCAGCAGGGGAGGGACGTACCACAACAAGAAGTTCAAGGAGGAAGCCGAAAAGCACATGATTAAGATTGACCACTCTGATAAATACGGGTGGACAATCACAAGCCCCACGGATGAACTTTTGGAGTACATCATAGATAAGGGCTGGGAGGACATCGACATGGGGCGTGGTTGCCTGTTTGGGCTGCTAGGAGGGGGAAGCGACGGTAAACCCGCAAAAGGCACACGGACGGGCGCAGACGGTCAGGAGCTGCCCAAGAAGGGGAACAGCAGAAGATACCAGTGTCCACAGTGCAAGGCCATCGTGAGAGCCACGAAGGACTTACACATCATTTGCGGAACGTGCAACGTGGATTTTGAATTATCCTAAGTTAATTGAAAAAATCCTTGAAATATTAATATCAAAAGGGGAGTGGCAACACTCCCCGAAGGAGGACGCATGATAGAAGATATCATTAAACAGGTCAGAAAAGCAGCTATGGAGCTGAACATGGAGGTTGATGAGTTCCTGGAATGGCTCAGAGCTGAAAATAACAAAAAGTTTCCATGGGAGGAATAAGGAATGAAAACGAAAATGGATATGCTGATTGAAACGTATGCAGAAGTAAACTATTTGACCACAGAACAGGTAAAAAAGGAAATCAAAAGCGGGTGGATAGACGGGAATATGCTATTTGAAGAATGGCTTAAATACGAAGGAATTTTCGGATATTCAGAGAAAATCATCAATATATTTGATACCTGCGAAAAAGCGGGATTGAAGATTACAAACAACAGGTGATAAAGATACCGGGCGACCCTCACGGGAAGCCCGGTTTTTTTATGTGCGGCGGTTTTGATGTTAATATCTCAATTTAGAGAGGTCAGCCAAGCGCGGATAGCATCATCACGGGCAAAGCCCATGAATGAGGTATCGCTGTCAATAGGCGTGAAGTACCAGACACCACGGAAAAAATCACAGCTGCCAAGTTTCCGAAAATTGCAGTCGTGCACAAGAAAGTGTCTGCGCCAGAAGTCGGACGGCACAATTTGCAGACTGTCAAAGTCAGGAATCCCAGCATCAGGCCGAGGGGAGGACAGAAACACATTTGTAAATGCAGTTGAAGCCATAATAATCCTTTATCAAAACGAACGCAACAAAATAAAAATTTTGTTGCGTTTAAAGCAGATGTATGTTATAATGATGGCATCAATCAAGTTTACAGGAGGTTCTTATGCAGCGATACCATGATTGTCCCCAGGTGCTGCGGGAGTTTTTGATCTACCACGAAAATATCAAGGGTCAGTCGCCGCTGACAATTTCGGAGTACTATCTGGATTTGAGAATGTTCTTGCGCTTCATAAAGCTCATGCGAAATGATATGCCAATGAGCACGAATCTGGATGACATCGATATCAAGGAAATTGACATTCAATTTATCCGGGATATCGACACATCGGATATTTTCGACTTTCTTTCCTATTTGGCCAATGACCGGGCAATTAACCCGGATTCAGCTGCTCCGGAGTACGGAATTTCCCCTGCCGCAAGGGCCAGAAAGCTTTCGTCCATTAAGTCCTTCTATAAATATCTGACCACACGAACCAAGCAGCTGCAGGAGAACCCTGTGGCAGATCTGGAATATCCAAAGCTTCGCAAAAGTCTCCCCAAGTATCTAACCATGGAACAGTCCGCCGCGCTGCTGAAATCGGTGTCCGGGCAGAACGAAAAAAGAGATTATGCGATTTTGATGCTGTTTCTTAACTGCGGGATACGGCGCAGCGAACTTGTGAATCTGAACCTGTCGGACGTTTATGAAGACAGAATCCGCGTCATTGGCAAGGGCAACAAAGAACGGTTTGTCTATTTTGGCTCTGCCTGCCGGAAAGCGATCGACGCCTATCTTCCGGAACGCAATCAGAAAGTGCTTACAGACAATCGGGCACTGTTTGGTTCACGGGACAATAACCGGATCAGTGTGACGGCCGTTCATCGTCTGGTGAAAAAAGCGCTTTTACAGGCTGGACTGGATTCTACCCAATATTCTGCCCATAAACTGCGTCATACGGCGGCGACCATGATGCTTTCCGGCGGCGTAGACGTCAAAACTGTTCAGGAAGTCCTCGGACACGAGAACCTGAACACGACCCAGATTTATACCCATATCGAAAGCACAGAGCTGAAAATTGCCGCAGAGGCCAATCCCCTTTCCAAGCTTGACTTTTCTGATAAAATGGAAGATAATAACGATAGCAACCAATAATTGACAAAGTAATAGTGGAGAAAATACAATTATGTCGATTGGTGAACGGATTACCGAGCTTCGGAAAATACAGAATCTATCCCAGGGGCAGCTTGCCCAGGCTATGGATGTGTCCCGTCAGGCTGTCAGCAAGTGGGAAAACGATCAGACAAGTCCGGACTCGCTCAAGATGATCCGGCTGGCTGAGGTGCTGGACACGGACATCGAGTACCTCACAACTGGCCGCAGAAACTACGGCAGACGGCCTCCTGTAGTTCTAAAGACGGTGGAAACCGTCGAAAAGGTTATCGAAAAGCCTGTAGTGCGGGTCGTTGAGAAGGTTGTAGAAAAACCGGTGGAAAAAACTGTGGTGCAGTATGTGGAAAAGCCAGTTATCAAAAAGGTTTTTCGGACAAAGTACCGCAGGAATCCGGCGGAACTGGCCATTGTTGGATTTGCCTGCTTCCTGTTGGGGCTGCTGGTGGGCTATTTTCTGTAGCCCTCCTCCCCTCTTGGTCGTCTCGTAAAATCCATAATCGTAAAAAGGCAGGGATTTTGTTCCCTGCCTTTTTTACGATTTATTCGTTTATTTACTCTTGAATTATATGTCAACTATCAGTTGCACAATCTGTATTTCTGTATATTACAGTGCAATTTCGACGGCTTCGCGCAGATTCTTGACGCGATACACCGTCAGACCGGCGGGAATCTCTGCCTTGTCTGATCCGCTCTTGGGGATGATACATTTTTTGAAGCCCAGCCGCATAATTTCCGCCAAACGCTGATTCAAATGGGACACGGCGCGAATCTCTCCCGTCAGTCCCACCTCCCCTATTGCTGCCAGATCGTCTGCAATGGGAACGTCCCGGTATGAGGATGCCACTGCCAGAACGACCGGAAGGTCTGCACCGGGCTCATCAAGCCGTAATCCACCGATCACGTTGATATAGGCGTCGAAAAGGTTCAGCTTCATCCCGGCCCGTTTTTCTGTCACGGCCATGAGCAGAACCGCACGGTTAAAATCAAAACCGTCAGCCGCCCGTCGGGGGACATTGAAAGTTGTTTTCGTCACTAATGCCTGAACTTCGGCCAATACCGGGCGGGTTCCCTCCATAACACAGGCCACGCAGGTTCCGCTTGCCCCCTCCGGGCGCCCTTCCAGCAGCATCTGGGACGGGTTCGGCACCTCGGCCAAGCCGTCGTCCAGCATTTCAAACACGCCGATCTCATTGGTGGAGCCGAAACGGTTCTTTGCCGCCCGCAGGAGACGGTAGGACGTGTTGGGGTCGCCCTCAAAATACAGGACGCAGTCCACCATGTGCTCCAGAACCTTGGGGCCTGCGATATTGCCGTCTTTATTGATATGCCCTACCACGAACACCGTGATGCCCTGACTCTTGCTCAGCTGCATCATGGCCATGGTGCAGTCTTTCACCTGAGAGACGCTTCCCGGGGAGGACTCGTTTTCCTCATTATAGAGGGTCTGGATGGAGTCTACGATGAGAATATCGGGTTTCATCGCTTCTGCGGCGTCCACAATGTCGGAAAGTCTTGTTTCCGAGAGAATAAAAAGTTCTTCCGGCGCAACGCCAAGACGCTCTGCCCGAAGCTTCAGCTGCCGCTCGCTTTCCTCGCCGGACACGTACAGCACCCGACGGCCGACGCACAAACTACTGCAAATTTGCAGCAAAAGCGTGGACTTGCCGATGCCGGGAGCGCCGCCCACCAGCACCAGACTGCCTGCAACCGCGCCGCCGCCCAGAACCCGATCCAATTCCCCCATGCCGGTGGAAAACCGGATTTCTCCGTCGCTGGTGATTTCCCGGATGCGCTGGGGCTTCCGGCTCATGCCCACGGGAGCCGATTTCGCCTTGCCGGCGGCCACAGGCTTTTCCACATGTTCCTCCATGGTATTGTACGCGCCGCAGCTGGGGCAGCGTCCCATCCACTTGGGGGTCTCATTGCCGCAGTTGGTGCAGTAAAAAACAGTTTTCGTTTTCGCCATTGTGTTTCTCCTTTGGTCTGTTTTCTCTATTATATCAGCGAAAACCTATTCGGTCAAGTGTTCGATAGATATTGGCTGACTGTGGCCGCGATGACGCAGCAAAGCTTCTTCTGATACGTGGCGCAGCTGAGTTTGGCTTCTTCCTCCGCGTTGGACAGGAAGCCGCACTCGATCAGCACGCCAGTGCAGTCAATGTGTTCCATCAGATAAACGCCGTCGCTTTTTTTGCATTTTCGGTTGCTGCCCGGGTTCAGGGTGGAGACCAGCCTCTCCTGAAGCAGTTTCGCCAGTTGAGCGCTGCCCTCTGTCCCGGCGTAAAACACCTGCGCGCCGCTGTACCGGCTGTCGGTGAAATTATTCTGATGGATGCTCAGCAGCAGGGCGTTTTCCGCTTCGTTGACGATGCGCACCCGCTCTTTCAGGTCGGATATTTTTTTCTGGGCGATGGTCTCCCCTTTCGTGTAGATGGACGTGTCTGTCGTGCGGGTCATCCGGGTGTCATAGCCCAGCAGGTGGAACAGGTCATTTAAGCGGAGGGAAATTTCCAGATTGTATGTACTTTCCAGCACCCCCCGGCAGGATGTCGCGCCGCCGTCCTCTCCGCCATGCCCCGCGTCGATGATGATGCAGTTTCCCCGCTTTAACGGGGCGGCTTCGACCATGACGGACACGGTGCGGCAGCCCCATTCCGCCGCGGCCAGCGTCCCCAGAACGATCAGAATATACAATAGCCCCCAGAGTTTTCGCTTTATCATGGACACCACCTCGTCAAAGTCTATGCATCCTCCCTGCCGTCATGAACCTTTTTGCAAAAACCGCATAGAATGACCCGGAGCGACAAATTTAGGGCAACTCCGCACAATTTGGCAAGAAGACTCAGACAGGATTTTTGCCCCAATTCAAAGTTTGGGAAATGGAGGAATACTTTGTGTATTTCCCATTTCTCAAACTGAAGAAGTGGGGCAAAAGGACGGCTGAGGCTCGCAGACATAATTGCGCGGCGCTGCCCTAACGAAAATGTTAGGAGGAATGACCTTTGGATAACCAGAAAAAGGAGGAAAACTGCCGCGAAGGGCGGCTTCCGGCCATGGCGCCGCTGGCAAATCCCTATGTTCCCTTCCAGCTGGAAAACCCGCCCCAGTATGAGGCGCAGAAGGGTCTGGTGCGGGGAACGCTGTTCCCCGGGCTGGATCTCCCCTTCATGGGCATGGTGAATCTGAACGAGCTGCCGGAAACGCCTTCGTCGCAGATGCAGGCACTGGCCTTTGCCGTTCAGGAGCTGGCGCTGTATCTGGACACCCACCGGGACGACCGGGAGGCGCTGGAGCTGTACCGCCGCTATCAGCAGCTTCTGGAAAAGGTGCGGGCGGAATATCAGAAATGCTTTGGCCCCCTGAACCACGGCACGCCGCAGACATCCGAGAGCTACCAATGGCTGGATGACCCGTGGCCGTGGGAATACACGACGAATAAGGAGGCGTAACCATGTTTGTATATGATAAGAAGCTGCAATATCCGGTGAAAATTGCCGCGGTGAATCCCCGGCTTGCCGCCATCATCATTTCCCAGTACGGCGGCCCCGATGGCGAATTGGGTGCGTCCCTGCGGTATCTGTCCCAGCGCTATGCCATGCCCTTTGACGAGCTGAAAGGGCTGCTGACAGATATCGGAACAGAAGAACTGGGGCATTTGGAAATGATCGGCGCGATCGTCCACCAGTTGACGCGGAATCTGAAGGATTCTCAGATGAAGGATTCGGCGTTTGCGCCCTATTTTGTGGACCACACTGCGGGGGTCTACCCTACTGCCGCTTCCGGATCTCCGTGGAACGCCGCGTCCATGGCGGTGAAAGGCGACCCCATGGCCGACCTTGTGGAGGACATGGCAGCGGATGGTACGACTGCGTAAGAACAACATATCATCAAAAAACGATAGGACAAGCTATTTCCAAAACATAAGCGTACCGCACAGGCGGCGTTTCTCAATCCCACACAGGGAGAACAGAAACGCCGCTTTTTTCATGCCCTCATGTTACGCAGTAGAGCAGGAAAAAGCCTTGCAGCAAGCGGAGTATTACCCCCTTGTGCGCCGCCTGCACGGACAGGTGATCCGCATTTCCCCCACAAGCACCCAGTATGTCAACCCTATGGATATTAACCTCAATTACAGCGAGGACGACAACCCCCTTGCGCTGAAAAGTGACTTTCTCCTTTCAGCAGTCCTACATTGGGATAGTTTCATCATACCATATACCATGCTTTTTCGGGGATTTCCACACAATCCGCATTTATCCGCGCACATTTTCCTTACCTCGCTCCGGCTCACTTTCGCGCCGCAAAATACTGTCGATGTTGCCTATACCAACAGAACACCTAAAGAAAATCTTTGAACCTTTTTACCGCCCGGATTATGCCCGAAATAAAAGGGATGGGGGAAATGGTCTTGGCTTGTATATTGTAGCGTGTATTTTGAATTATCTGGATTTACCTTATTCATTTTGCCCCATGAAAGAGCCGAATGGTATGAGGTTTACAATATCACTGCAATCATTTTAAGCTGACGAAAATTTTTACTTTCATATATGTTTTATATGGGTTTCATATAGAGGTGCTATCATGTCAATACACTCAAAAATGAGTGAAATCAAAACATGGAGGTAACACTATGAAACACAAATCTATCCTTTTGGGGGCGGTTCTTGCCGCCGTCATGCTTTTGTCCATTAGCGGATTAGCTTTTGTGGCAAATGCCGCCGATACGTTACCTAATTCTAAAAATGGTGACGTGGGGGAACAAACCTGCTTGGCTCCGGGAGGCAAAACTGACAGCCAACTTGAATTTTGGAAAGTCGATGAATTTGAAAGCTGGATGGAACAGCAGCACGAAGAAAATCAGCGGCTTGCTGATAGTCACGACAAGTCTTTCTACGGCAAAGGTGCAAATGGCGATTATTATTGCCGGGAATGGACACAGGCTGATGTAGATGCGCTATACAATCAATGGCAGGAGCAACTTTCACTTATGGAACAAGGCTATCATTTTACAAAAGAAATCACCTTGCCGGATGGCGGTTTTTTGGCAGGTGCATTTGACCCAGAAACATGGAACGCAAAACCAGATGTTTCTCCCGGCTCGACAATTATCACCATGCCGGACAAATCAACAGTCGATTTAGGACATTTTGATACAGCAGCAGAAGCAAGACGGGCTGTTGAGCAATACTTGACGCAGCAAGTAAAGGACGGATTGCTCACACAGGCAGAGGCAGACAAAATACTTGCAAATGGGGCAACTGAATAGGGTGAATGTATATGACAGAAAATGAGGGCTGGCTTCTATGCCCCACCTGCGGCAACAAAACGCGGGTGAAGATACGGAGCGACACGGTGCTTGAAAACTTCCCGCTGTTCTGCCCTAAATGCAAGCAAGAAACACTAATCAATGTTCAACAAATGAATATGTCAGTTATCAAAGAGCCAGACGCAAAGACGCAGAGCCGATAACACGCAGATTTGTAATTTGCGGTTATCGGCTCTTTTCTTTTTGACAACTGTTTTATGCTATACGATTGCTGACAAAATGCAATGAATACAAAACCGTTGCTTGTTGGCGGCGTTGCGTTTTGAACATCAAACGACGGTTTTGAAATAACAATCAAAGCCGCCGTTTTCCTTTTGAAAATTGGAAATACGGGGGGTATTAAAGTCACCCATTTTTAAGGATATGGCGGTATCAAGGAGGTATCGTCATGTTCATTTTTGTTTGTACCACCCCGCCAAATAGCCTACGCTCAAAAAAAGCCTTTACCCACCGTCGGGATATTTCGCCCATGAGTATGAACTGTCAATACATCTAAATACTGCTGACAAATCCCTTGCGCCCGTCTGCATTTTGCAGGCGGGCGCATTTTGCTTCTCCAAAAGTTTTTTTGAAAAAGATTTCTTTTTCGGTTGGCATATTCACGGCTTCGCCGTGGAGGGTTGCCGAAAGGGGATAAATACTAACCCGCCCCCGGGACGAAAGGGGGTGAGAACATGGATTACCCTAATCGGCTGGAATGGCAAACGAGATGTGAGTTTAATGCGTACTGCAAACGCGCTTTACGAAACGAACTGATTGACGCTTGCCGAGAGCGAAAGCGTAGGCAACTCCGCGAAGTGATCTTTTCAGACCTGACCCCGCAGGAAGAAAGGCAGCTTTACACCGTTGACAAGTATTTTCAAGACGGCAACGAAGAAGCCTTTTGCGCAGGAGGCTTGAAGATTACTGCAAAACTGCTTGCCGAAGCTCTGCACGCCCTGCCGGACGAAAAAAGACAAGCCGTATTGCTGTACTACTTTTTCAATATGACCGACGTTGAAATTGCGGAAGAGATGAAGATCCCCCGCAGCACAGTACAGTATCGGCGCACAAGCTCTTTTGAACTGCTGAAACGATATTTGGAGGAACGAGCCGATGAATGGAACGATTAGCAACAATTCCGATGAACGCGGCTTATTACCTTACCCGGTCATTTTAGCCGCGACGAAGGGCGACCCCGACGCTATGAAACTTGTCTTGCAGCATTACCGAGGCTACATAGCCCACCTGTCTATGCAGAAAATCCGCGACGAAAGCGGCAATACATATTGGGGCATAGATGAGGACTTGCGGGAGCGGCTGCAAGCAAAGCTCATGCGGGCTGTCCTTAACTTCAAGGCAGATTAACGCAAAATACAAAGCGTCCCCCTTTCCGCTTTGCGTGTTCAATCTGACCTTAACCCTGCTCCTTGACAAAGAAAGCCCGCAAGATAACGGCGGCGCAGTATAGGGCAAATCGGATACGTTCCTTTTGCGCCGAGCCATACGGCGGGTGCGCCATGACGCTATCCAGGTGAGGTTATCCCCGCCCGGACAGCCGAGCGACCAACACCGCGCCGGAAAGCAAGTGTAGCGGCTTGCGGGTGACGACGCGCAGAATACATAATGATACTCCCTTATAGCCACAGTCCGAGCGTTCAAAGCGTCGCAGGCAATGGGTAGGGCTGCATGAGAACCATGCAGGGGTGAAACTCCCGTGAGGTTGTGCTAACAACCGTCCGATTAAAGCCCCATTATATTTTTTGTTGTAATAGTGGACTTGCCGCTTTTCATATAGTGTATTAGCAGTTTTCCGAAAGGGGGCTAATCATGGAGAAAAACGATAAATCCAAAACAGATACGGTATGCAAGAGTGTTTTCAAAAGCGGCGAGAACACAACTTCAAAGAGCCAATTCACAAAAAAGTGGATTGAGCTTATCAATAGATTAGAACGAAACAAAAATGTTAATTCTCGCAAGAAATCATGACAAGCTGTTTCCGTTATGGTATAATCATAGTGGAAATAGCTTGTTCTATCTCTTGGAGGAGATATGAACATGAAAGTTGCGATTTATTGCCGCTTATCCGAAGAAGATAGAAACAAGCAATTTGAAACCGACGACAGCAACAGCATACAGAACCAAAAGACTATGCTGCTGCAATACGCTATGGAACAGGGGTGGGAACTTTACAACATATACAGCGACGACGACTACACGGGTTCAGATAGACGACGCCCGGAATTTAACCGTCTGCTCAAAGACGCAGAAGCGCACAAATTTGATATTATCCTCTGTAAAACACAATCCCGCTTCACCCGTGAATTGGAATTAGTTGAAAAGTACATACACGGGTTATTCCCTATTTGGGGTATTCGTTTCATCAGCATTGTTGACAACGCCGATACCGCCAACAAGGGAAACAAAAAGTCACGTCAAATCAACGGACTTGTCAATGAGTGGTATTTGGAGGATATGTCCGAGAATATCCGCAGCGTTTTAACCAACAGACGAGTGAACGGTTTTCATATCGGCGCATTTGCCCTTTACGGGTACAAGAAAGACCCCGACCAAAAGGGACACTTGATAATCGACGAAGAAGCCGCAGCCGTTGTCCGAGAAGTATTTACCCTATTCGCACAGGGTTACGGAAAAACTGCGATTGCCCGTATGCTCAATGACAGGGGCATACCAAATCCAACTGAATATAAGCGTCTGCATGGCTTGCGGTATCAGCAGCCGAAAACAAAGAACAGCACCCTTTGGAAATACTTTGCTATTTCTGATATGCTGATAAATGAAATCTATATCGGTAATATGGTGCAAGGAAAATACGGCAGCGTTTCCTATAAGACGAAACAGAACAAGCCCCGTCCCAAAAGTGAGTGGTATGTCGTAGAGGGTACGCATGAGCCGATTATAGATCGTGAGTTATGGGACAGAGTACAGGCGTTAATCAAACAGAGGGCAAAGCCCTTTGACGTTGGCACAGTCGGTTTATTTGCAAGAAAAGCCCGGTGCGCTAACTGCGGTTACACCATGCGTTCATCAAAGTCTGCACCGGGGCGCGGAAGCAAGCATTATTTACAATGCTCCAACCGCCATGTGGCAAAGGACGCTTGTATCGGCTCTTTTATCTCTGTTGACAAATTGGAAAGGCTTGTAATAGATGAGCTTAACCGTTTAGCAACCGATTATCTTGACAAAGACGAGTTAGAACAGAACATTGAGTTTTGCGACAACTTACAGGAGCAGAAAGCCCGTCTACTCTCTTATATTGCAGTCTACGAAAAAAAGGTTGCAGAGTATTCAAAAGGTATTCGGGAGCTTTACATGGATAAGGTCAAGGGCTTAATTTCTGAAAGCGATTATGTAGAAATGTCTAAAGATTTTACCACAGAGCGTGAACGTTTGGAACGTGTAATTGCTGACGGAGAAAAGCAGTTAGCCGAAATCGAAGAAAAAATTGCGGCGGGCGATAATCGCCGCGAACTGATTGAACAATACACCAACTTGGAACACCTTACCCGCGAGATCGTGGAAACGCTGATTGATTATATATCCGTCGGCAAGCGTATTCCGGGAACAAGGAACGTTCCGATTGAAATTCACTGGAACTTTTAATCACAAGTTGTTCTTATATGATTGCAGCAGAACAGAAGGCGCGGGTGACCTATGACAATATTCTGCGGCTCTCCGATGATCCGGATGTGAACGACGTCATCAAGTTCCTGCGGGAGCGGGAGGTCGTGCATTTTCAGCGCTTCGGCGAAGCGGTGCAGATGCTTCGGGAAAAGCTGGATCAGAAGAATGTATACTTTATGAATCCGGCACTGGACATGTAAATACTTGGGGAGCGGCGCTTGCCGTTCCCCTTTCTGCTTTGTATGATTTTGGCCGGATAGCGCACACTGACACTATGGAAGTTCTAAATATCTACGAAAGAGGGAAAAATCCCATGATGAAAGAAAAGCTTTACGATGTCATCGTCATAGGCGGCGGCCCGGCGGGGTTGACAGCGGCGTTGTACCTTGCCCGGGCGGGTTGTCGGACGCTTGTACTGGAAAGACGCGGATACGGCGGGCAGATCGCCATTACCAATGAGGTGGTAAACTACCCCGGCGTGCCGAAGACCAGCGGCATGGAGCTTACCGATACCATGCGCCGTCAGGCGGAGGACTTCGGCGCGGAATTCCTGATTGCGGAGGCGCGGGAGCTGTCCCTTTTCGATGCAGAGAAGACCGTGAAAACCTCTGCGGGGGATTTTCGCTGCATAGGCGTACTTCTGGCCACCGGGGCGCAGCCGAAAATGGCGGGTTTCCGGGGCGAGGAGGAATTCAGGGGACGCGGCGTTTCCTACTGCGCCACCTGCGACGGCGCGTTTTTCCGGAATAAGGACGTTTTCGTGATCGGCGGAGGCTTTACGGCGGCGGAGGAAAGCGTTTTTCTGACGAAATTTGCCAGGCATGTGACCATTCTGATACGAAAAAATGACTTTGCCTGCCCCGCCTCCGTGGCGGACAAAGCCAGAAACCACGAGAAAATCACCGTTCTTTTCAACACCGTCGTGCAGAAGGTTTCCGGCGATGACGGCCTGCGGCGTATCCAATACCAGAATACCGCCACCGGCGAGATCACCGAATACCAGAGTCCGGACGGCGAGACCATCGGCGTGTTTGTCTTTGCCGGGTACGCCCCGGACACAGCTCTGGTTTCCGGTATTGCCGAGCGGGACGCGCGGGGATATATTATCACCGACGAAAATCAGAAAACCTCTGTTGAGGGACTTTACGCGGCGGGCGACATCTGCGTCAAGCCCCTGCGGCAGGTCATAACCGCTGCGTCGGACGGCGCGGTCGCGGCAGCCGCGCTGGAAAAGTATTGCGGGGCGCTGCGGGGGGAATCTTGTATTTGAATCCCCCCTGTGGTACAATATCAAAAAGACGGCAGAAAATTCTTATGATTAATTTGCAACCAAACGCAAAGTTCTGCGTATAGAAAGGTGAAACGCTCAGAAAAAGGAGGGCTGCAAATGAATGACGATCAGATCATTCAGCTATATTTTGACCGCTCAGAGCAGGCGATCAAAGAAACGGACACCAAGTACGGTGGCTACTGCTACAGCATTGCCTACAACATTCTGACCAATCCGGAGGACGCGGAGGAAAGCGTCAGCGATACCTACCTGTCCGCATGGAACGCCATGCCGCCCCGGCGTCCTCCGGCGCTGGCGGCATTTCTGGGGAAAATCACCCGGAACCTTTCCATCGACCGATGGAGAAAGCACCGCGCCTTCAAGCGGGGCGAGGGGCAGATCGAGCTTGCACTGGAGGAACTGCGGGAATGCGTCAGCGGGACGGAAAGCGCCGAGGAAGCGGCCATCCGGAAGGAAATTCTGGCAAGCCTGAACCGTTTCCTCGGCACGCTGAAGGAGGCGGAGCGGAGCGTGTTCCTCTGCCGCTACTGGTATCTGGATTCCACTGAGGAAATCGCGGAAAAGTCCGGCTTTACGGTCAGCAAGGTCAAATCCATGCTGTGCCGTATCCGCAAGCGGCTGTATGCGCAGCTGACGGAAGAGGGACTGGTATGACGGATATGGAACTGCTGGACATTCTGGGCGGCGTGAAGGGAAAATACATATTGGAAGCTCAGAAAATGCGCGAAGGCCGCAAAAAAGCGCCCCGCTTCCGCTATGTGCGGCAGCTGGCGGCGGTGATCGCCCTGATTCTGATATTGGCGATTTTCCTGAACACCGCACCCGGCGCGGCGGCCGTTGAATACGTGAAAGAAAAGGTCGCCAGCCTGATCGAAACCCTTTTCCCGCCGAAAAAGATGTCCATGGATATTGAGGGGTTGCCGTATGAGGGCGATTACGCGGCAGACGGCGTGGAGCCGCAGGCCACCGCCGAAACGCCCCAGCCGGGATTTGCGATTTACTATGATGTTGACAACTACACAATGGTGAAGGATGGCGACATCACCTACATTCGCCCGTATCAGAAGCCCATGACTCGCGAAGAGGTGCTGGAAGCCTACGGAGATTATCTTTCCCAGTTGCCGGACGAAGAGCGGGAACGACAGATCGACGCCCTTATGAATCCCCAGCCGGATACCTCTTTGCCCACCTGCGAAATCGAGATCGTTCATCTGGATATGCCCTATGAAGATGCCGCTTCTCAGGAACGCGCAGAGCTGGAAACGCAGTGGGAAATTCAGGAACACACGGAAACCAACCGAATCACGTTCTCCATGTACAGCGGCAGCGAATGGAATTCTCCTTTAGAAGTGCGGGACTATGTATCCGATGAACAGAGAGGCTGCTTCCGCATTATCCGCCGATTCTTCATGGAAGCGGCGGAGGGACATGGCGTGCGATTCGCGGCCATGGTGGATACATTCGCCGTAATCCCGCATCAGGGAGATGCCAACGCAATACAGAATGATAAGGAGAATCAGAAATGAGAAAAATAAGATATCTTTTTGCTTGCAGTGTGATTTGTGCGCTGCTGTGTTCCTGTGCAGTACAAAGCCGCGTTCCCTCAACAGATTCACAGGTATCAGAAACACAATCATACAGTGAAAATCATTGGGAGACAATTCAGGCAAAGCTTTCAGATGTCATTTCAGGTGCGGATACATTTTTTAGCCGCGATTTTGAGAAAACATTGACCATTGACGATTACTGCTCGACTTATGGTATGGACGATACAGTAAAAATTACAAAATATGCTGTTATTGATCTGGATCAGGACGATGCGCCTGAGATCGTGCTTGGGATAACGGAAAACGACCAGTCTGACTGTGGTTTCTTAGTGCTGCGGTATGAAAATGGCGGCGTGGTTGGCTATGACTTTACCTATCGTCAGATGATCGACTTGAAGAAAGACGGCACATTTGGTTACCTGTACGGCGTGGCCGACACGGGATACGCCCGCCTGAACTTCACTGATGACAGCTGGGAATACATAAAAATCTGCAATGTGACCGAGACTTCCGATACAGTCACGTTCTTCTGCAACGGGCAGGAAGTTTCTAAGGAAGCCTATTGGGAGGCCGTGGCAGAGCAGGATAGCAAAGAAGAAGTCGAGTGGCTGGCATACTGACCAACATCTCCCCTGCATACGCAGGGAAGATCGAAATGATTTATCAGGATCGTATTCAAAAATACTGGGTTCGCGCGGTCGAAGGCGAGAATCCCCAGTCGAGCAACTGCTCCGAAGAAACCGCCCGGTCTTACATCGCTCAATATCACCCCATCGAACTGAACATGAAGCCGTTTTCCGAGTATCCCTTCAGCTGAGAAAATCCCCTCTGCCTCGTTTATTTGAGGCAGAGGGGATTCATCAACTTGCCAGCGCCGCTTGCTGACTGCGGTAAAAGAATGTTTCTCCGGAACCGTCTTTCGACCCGCACAGGCGGTCGCCGTCGGTGCCGTGTATGAGGTACAGCTGCCGCGGATTTTCCAGCCCGGCTACCCCCAGAGAGAAAACCGTCACGGAATCCCGGTCAAAGCAGTACGCGCCGCACATGGCATCAATGGTGCCGCTGAGCAGATTATGTTGCTCGCAGCTGACCAGCCCGTCCTGAAACCGGAACAGCTCCCCGGTCTCCGCGCAGTACCAGTCCCCCGAAAACTCCCCCGGATTCCAGGCCGTGGCGCACAGCCCAAAAGCCAGAATCACCAGCACCAAAACCACCCCAATGGGTATCCACCGTTTCATGCGTTCCCTCCGTCCTTCTCTTGTGCCGCTATTATACCCTACCCCGCCGCCCGCCGCAATTTGGAAAAATGGACAAGAATTATGTAAACTTTTGTGAAATATTTTCCTTGACATTTTTCGCATACAAAAGGAGCCGCCCTTGTCGGGCGGCTCCAAATGGGCAAGAATCATGCGTCAATGGTGGAAATGCCCAGAGTGATCTCCTCCAGCACGTCCAGCAGCACCCGCACCGTGTCCAGCGCCGTCAGCATGGTGACGCCGTTTTCCACTGCGCAGCGGCGGATCTGGCTGGAGCCGGAATGCACATCCTCACAGCGGACGTCCATGGTGTTGATGACGTAGGTGACGTAGCCCTGACGAATGGAATTGAGAATTTCGTCGGAGCCGTCGTCCACCTTCGCCCGGACGCGGGTCTTGATGCCGTGCTGGCGCAGGAAAACCGCGGTGCCCACGGTGGCCTCAATGTTGAAGCCCAGCTGGTAAAACCGGCGGATCAGGGGCAGCGCTTCCTCCTTGTCCTCGTCGGAGATGGTCACGAATACAGTGCCGTAATTTTCCAGCTTCATGCCCGACGCCTGCATCGCCTTGTAAAGCGCGTGGGTCAGGTTGTTGTCGTAGCCGATGGCCTCGCCGGTGGACTTCATCTCCGGAGACAGGTAGGCATCCAGCCCCCGCAGCTTGGAGAAGGAGAAGGCCGGAGCTTTGGCATAGTACCGCTTCTGCTCGTCGGGGTACAGCATGTCGATGCCCTGCTCCTTCAGGCTCTGACCCAGCGCCACCAACGTGGCAATGTCCGCCAGAGGATAGCCCGTGGCCTTACTCAGGAACGGCACGGTACGGGAGGAACGGGGGTTGACCTCGATGATATACACATGATCCTCCGGATCGACGATGAACTGGATATTGTACAGTCCCTTGATGCCGATGGCAGGCCCCAGCTTCTTCGCGTACTGCAAAATAATGCCCTTGACCTTATTGGAAATGGAGAAGGACGGGTACACGGAGATGGAGTCGCCGGAGTGAACGCCAGTGCGCTCCACCAGCTCCATGATGCCGGGGACGAACACGTCCGTCCCGTCGCAGATGGCATCGATCTCCACCTCTTTGCCACGGATATACTTATCCACCAGCACAGGCTTGTCCGCGTCGATCTCCACGGCGGTGTGGAGGTAATGCCGCAGCTGCTCCTCGTTGGCGACGATCTGCATTGCCCGTCCGCCCAGCACGAAGCTGGGACGCACCAGAACGGGATAGCCGATCTCCCGGGCGGCGGCGACGCCGTCCTCAATGCGGGTGACGGCCTTTCCCTTGGGCTGGGGGATATTCAGGGAAATCAGAAGCTTTTCAAAGGCGTCCCGGTTTTCCGCCTTTTCGATGGCGGTGCAGTCGGTGCCGATGATGTTCACGCCCAAATCCGTCAGGGGCTGCGCCAGATTGATAGCCGTCTGGCCGCCCAGAGAGGCAATGACGCCCTCGGGCTTCTCCTGCTCCACCACGTTCATTACGTCTTCCACCGTCAGCGGCTCGAAGTACAGCTTGTCGGAGGTGGTGTAATCCGTGGAAACCGTTTCCGGGTTGTTGTTGATGATGATGGCCTCATAGCCTGCGTTTTTGATGGTCTGGATGGCGTGGACGGTGGAATAGTCGAATTCCACGCCCTGACCAATACGGATGGGGCCGGAGCCGAGGACGATGACCTTCTTCTTGCCGGAAACGACGGACTCGTTTTCCGTCTCGTAGGTGGAGTAAAAATACGGGATATAGCTGTCGAATTCCCCGGCGCAGGAGTCGATCATCTTGTACACCGGGCGAATATTGCTGCTCTGGCGCAGGGCAAACACCTTCCGCTCCGGGACGTTCCAGATCTGCGCCACCGCCCGGTCGGAGAAGCCCATCTTCTTCGCCTGATAATATACGCTGCTGTCCATGACCGCGCCGGAAAGCTCCCGCTCCATGGAGATGATGTTCCGAAGCTTGCGGATGAAAAAGGCGTCGATGGAGCTTTTCTCCACGATTTCCTCCACGCTTACGCCCATGCGAAGCAGCTGGGCGATGGCGTAGATGCGGTCGTCGGTGCCGATTCTGATATAGTCCAGCAGGTCTTCCCTGCCCAAGCTGTCGAATTTTGCCATGTGCAGATGGTACACGCCGATTTCCAGTGAGCGGATGCCCTTGAGCAGGCTCTCTTCAAAGGTGCGGCCGACGCTCATGGTTTCGCCTGTGGCCTTCATCTGAGTGCCGAGACGGTTGTTGGCGTCGGAGAACTTGTCGAAGGGAAAGCGGGGCATTTTGGTGACCACATAGTCCAGCGCCGGCTCGAAGGCCGCGCAGGTGTTGGCAAGACGAATTTCATCCAGCGTCATGCCAACGCAGATCTTCGCGGAGACCCGGGCGATCGGATAGCCGGAAGCCTTGGAGGCAAGAGCGGAGGAACGGGACACTCTGGGATTGACCTCGATAAGGTAATACTGGAAGGATTTGGGGTCCAGTGCGAACTGGACGTTGCAGCCGCCCTGAATTTTCAGCGCGCGGATCAGGCGCAGGGCGGAATCCCGGAGCATGTGATACTCTTTGTTGGTCAGCGTTTGCGACGGGCAGACCACGATGGAGTCGCCGGTGTGGATGCCCACGGGGTCAAGGTTCTCCATGTTGCAGATGGCAATGGCGGTGTCGTTGGCGTCCCGCATGACCTCGTATTCGATTTCCTTGAAGCCCTTGATGCTCTTCTCCACCAGAACCTGATGGACGGGAGACAGTACCAGAGCGTTTTTCATGATCTCCCGGAATTCTTCCTCGTTATCGGCAAATCCGCCGCCGGTGCCGCCCAGAGTAAAGGCAGGGCGAAGCACCACGGGATAGCCGATGGTTTCCGCCGCGGCAAGACCTTCCTCCATGGTATTGGCGATCTGAGAAGGAAGCACCGGCTCGCCAAGGCGCTGGCAAAGCTCCTTGAACAGTTCCCGATCCTCCGCCTGCTCAATAGATTCGCTGGGCGTTCCCAGCAGCTGCACGTGGCATTCCTTCAGAATGCCCTTCTTTTCCAGCTGCATGGCAAGATTCAGTCCCGTCTGGCCGCCGATGCCGGGGATGATGGCGTCCGGCCGCTCAAAGCGGACGATACGGGCGATATATTCCAGCGTCAGCGGCTCCATGTAAACCTTGTCCGCGATGGCGGGGTCGGTCATGATGGTCGCGGGGTTGCTGTTGCACAGAATGACCTCGTAGCCCTCTTCTTTCAGGGCGAGGCAGGCCTGCGTGCCGGCATAGTCAAATTCCGCCGCCTGACCGATGACGATGGGGCCAGAGCCAATGACCAGAATTTTCTTCAAATCGGTACGTTTCGGCATGTTACTTTCCCTCCATCATGGCGATGAATTCATCGAACAGGTAGGCGCTGTCCTGGGGGCCGGGGGCGCTTTCCGGATGGTACTGGACGCTGAATATCCGGTCGGCGGCGCACTTCTGCCCCTCCACCGTACCGTCCAGCAGGTTGACATGGGTCACGGTCAGGCCGGTTTCCGCCAGAGAATCCGCCTTTACCGCGTAGGAATGGTTCTGGGAGGTGATCTCCACCTTCCCCGTCTGGAGATTTTTGACAGGGTGATTTCCGCCCCGGTGGCCGAATTTCAGCTTGTAAGTGGACGCACCGTAGGCAAGGGCGATGATCTGATGTCCAAGACAGATGCCGAAAATCGGCAGCTTTCCGCGAAGGGCGCGGACGAGGTCGATCACCGGCTTTGCATCCTCCGGGTTGCCGGGGCCGTTGGAGATGAACAGGCCATCCGGGTGCATGGCCATCACTTCCTCGACGGTAACCGTCCACGGAACGATGGTCACTTCACATCCCCGGGCGTTCAGACTGCGGATGATGTTGTGCTTGATGCCGCAGTCAACGGCCACAACGCGGTGCTTTGGATTTGCACAGGCGGATATCCACGGGGATTTCGTACTCACCACGGAAACCTGATTGGTGGGCAGAGCGGTGGAGCGCATTTTCGCAAGGCAGGCGATGCTGGGGGTCTGCGCGTCCACGATCAGCGCCTTGCAAGTGCCCTCATCCCGGATGTGGCGGGCAAGGCGGCGGGTGTCCACCCCGGCGATGCCCACAATGTTATACTGAATCATCACGTCTTCCAGTGTCCGCGCGGCGCGGAAATTGGAAGGCTCGCTGTTGAATTCCCGGACGACCAGACCGCTGATGGTGGGTCTGTCCGTCTCGTAGTCTTCATTGCACATGCCGTAATTGCCGATCAGGGGGTAGGTCATGACCACGGCCTGCGCGGTGTAGGAAGGGTCGGAGAGAATTTCCTGATAGCCCACCATGGAGGTGTTGAACACCAGCTCCACCAGCGCGTCCCGTTTGGCGCCGAAGCCGTAGCCGTAAAACTCGGTGCCGTCCTCCAGAATGATTTTTCTGTCAAAAATCCGATTCATGGCTTTTCACCGGCCTTTCTCTGGGAAAGCTTCTGCTCAAACTGGTCTTTCCGGGTGTCCTCGGGGATCGCCGTGGGATAGTCGCCGTCAAAGCAGGCGCTGCAATATTCTTCGCTGCCGCAGAGGTCACGCAGATTCCCCAGAGGCAGATAGCCCAGACTGTCCACACCGATGATCTCCGCGATTTCGGCCACAGTATGGTGACAGGCGATCAGGTGCTCCCGGGAGTCGATGTCCGTGCCGTAGTAGCAGGGATGCAGAAACGGCGGCGCGGAGATGCGCATGTGAATTTCCTTCGCCCCCGCGTCCCGCAGAAGCTGCACAATGCGCCCGGAGGTCGTGCCGCGGACGATGGAATCGTCCACCATCACCACCCGCTTGCCCCGGACTTCGCTTTCCACGGGGCTGAGCTTGATCTTGACCTGATCTACCCGGTGATCCTGCCCGGGGGCGATGAAGGTTCTGCCGATATATTTGTTTTTGATCAGGCCGATGCCGTAGGGAATCCCCGATTCCCGGGCATAGCCCATGGCGGCGTCCAGTCCGGAATCCGGCACGCCGATGACAATGTCCGCGTCCACCGGATGGGTCTTCGCGAGGATCTCCCCTGCCCTGACCCGGGCATCATGGACACTGACACCGTCGATGACGGAATCCGGCCGGGCAAAGTAGATATATTCAAAAATGCACATCTTTTTGGGCGCAGTGCCGCAGTGGCTGGTGTCGGAGTGGATGCTGTCGCAGTCAAAGGTCAGGATTTCTCCCGGCAGAATGTCCCGCTGGAATTCCGCGCCGACAGCGTGGAGAGCACAGCTCTCCGATGCGACGATATACGTCCCGTCCTTCATTTTTCCATAGCACAGCGGGCGGAATCCGTGGGGGTCGCGCACCGCAATGAGCTTGGTAGAGGACATCATGACCAGAGAAAAAGCGCCCTCCAGCCTGTCCACCGCGCGGCTGACCGCCGCCTGAATGGAGGGAGCGGTGATCCGCTCCCGTGTGATCACATAGGCGATGGTCTCCGTGTCGGAGGTAGTATGGAAAATGGCGCCGGAAAGCTCCAGCTCCCGGCGGAGCTGAAGCGCGTTGCTCAAATTGCCGTTATGGGCAAGCGCCAGCTTGCCTTTTAAATGATTGACCTGAATAGGCTGGCAGTTTGCCAGATTGGAGCCGCCGGTGGTGCCGTAGCGGGCGTGGGCAACCGCCATTTTCCCCCTGGGGAACTGCTTCATGACGCTGCCCGTGAACACCTCACTGACCAGCCCCAGCCCCTTGTGGCCGTCAAAAACACCGTCGTCATTGACGACAATGCCGCAGCCCTCCTGCCCACGGTGCTGTAAGGAATACAGCCCGTAGTAGGCAAGGCTCGCTACATCCTCCTGACGCTGGCTGTAAACGCCGAACACGCCGCATTCTTCGTGGATACTCATGGTTATTCTCCCAGACTGGCCTTGACAAAGCCGAGAAACAGCGGATGGGGCTTGTTGGGACGGCTCTTGAATTCCGGATGGTACTGCACGCCCACATGGAAGGGACGGTCGGTCAGCTCCACAGTCTCCACCAGACGCCCGTCCGGGGAGGTGCCGCTTAAGGTCAGCCCCGCATTTTGCAGGACGTCCCGGAAATCGTTGTTGAATTCGTAGCGGTGGCGGTGACGCTCGTGGATAAGACCCGCGCCGTAGCACCGCGCCATGGTGGTATCCGGGGTGATGACGCAGGGGTAAGCGCCAAGGCGCAGCGTGCCGCCCTTGTCCACCTCGTCGCTCTGTCCGGGCATGAAGTCGATGACCTTATGCTCGCTCACCGGGTCAAATTCGCCGGAATTGGCGTCCGCCAGACCGGCAACATTCCGGGCGTACTCAATGACGGCGATCTGCATACCGAGGCAGATGCCGAAATAAGGCACCTTCTTCTCCCGGGCGTACTTCGCCGCAAGGATCATGCCCTCGATGCCCCGGCCGCCGAAGCCGCCGGGAACGATGATGCCGTCCAGGTGGGACAGCTTCTCATTAACGGTTTCCTCCGTCAGCGTTTCCGAATCGATCCACTGGATGTCCACCACGGCGTCCAAGGCGTAGCCCGCATGGCGTAGAGCTTCCGCCACGGAGAGATAGGCGTCGTGAAGCTGGACGTACTTGCCCACGAGGCCGATGGTGACGTGCTTGCTGCTGTTTCTGATTTTCTCCACCATCTGAATCCATTCCGTCAGCTCAGGCTTGGGGGTCTCCAGACCCAGTTCCCGGCAGACAATGCCGGACAGATTGGACTTTTCCAGCATCAGCGGGGCTTCGTACAGCACGGGCAGGGTAATATTCTCAATGACGCAGTCCGGCTTAACGTTGCAGAACATACTGATCTTCTGGAAAATGGAGGATTCCAGCGGCTCATCGCAGCGCAGAACGATGATATCCGGCTTGACGCCCATGCCCTGCAATTCCTTGACAGAGTGCTGTGTGGGCTTGGACTTATGCTCGTCGGAGCCCCGGAGGAACGGCACCAGCGTCACGTGGATGAACAGGCTGTTCTCCTTCCCTACCTCCAGCGCGATCTGGCGCACCGCCTCCAGGAAGGGCTGGGACTCGATATCACCGATGGTGCCGCCGATTTCGGTGATGACCACATCCGCGTCGGTCTTCCGGCCGACGCTGTAGACGAACTCTTTGATCTCGTTTGTCACGTGGGGAATAACCTGAACCGTGGAACCCAGATACTCGCCCCGGCGTTCCTTGTTCAGCACGTTCCAGTACACCTTTCCGGTGGTCAGGTTGGAGAACTTGTTCAGGTCTTCGTCGATGAAGCGCTCGTAGTGACCCAAGTCCAGATCGGTCTCCGCGCCGTCCTCGGTGACGTAGACCTCGCCGTGCTGGTAGGGGCTCATGGTGCCGGGGTCAACGTTGATGTAGGGGTCCAGCTTCTGGGCGGCGACCTTCAGTCCCCGCGCCTTGAGAAGACGGCCAAGAGACGCCGCGGTGATGCCCTTGCCCAGACCGGAAACCACGCCGCCGGTCACAAAGATGTATTTCGTCATTGGTGATCTCTCCTTTACTCTACTGTAACGGATTTTGCCAGATTTTTCGGTTTGTCGATATCACAGCCGTTTTCCTTGGCCACGTAATAGGCCAGCAGCTGTAACGGGACGATTTCGGCCACCGCGCACAGCAGCGGGTCGATTTTCGGCACAAAGATCATGTCGTCGGCCAGAGAAACGATCTTCCCGTTCCCCTTGAAGGCCACCGCGAGCACCTCCGCGCCCCGCGCCTTGACCTCCACGATGTTGCTCATGGTCTTCTCCATGACCGCGTCGTTGCAGCACAGGGCGATCACCGGCTGCCCCTCGTAAATCAGGGCGATGGTGCCGTGTTTCAACTCGCCCGCCGCGTAGGATTCCGCGTGGATGTAGGAGATCTCCTTCATCTTCAACGCCCCTTCCAGAGCGACGGCGTAGTCGGTGTTTCTTCCGATGAAGAACATGGAGGGGCTGCCGTGGTACTTCTTTGCCAGAGCGGGAATGGCAGGGTTCATGTCCAGCGCCGTCTGCATCTGCTTGGGCAGGGAGCGCAGCGCCGTGAGCAGCCGCTTGTACTCCTTCCCCTCGACAGTCCCCAGAGATTTGGCCGCGTACAGGGCAAACAGGTACAGCACCGTCAGCTGGGTGGTGTACCCCTTTGTGGTGGCCACGGCAATCTCCGGGCCTGCCCATGTGTACAGGGTGTAGTCGGCAATTTTCGCAATGGTGCTGCCCACCACGTTCACGATGGCAAGCGCCTTTGCGCCCCGGCGCTGGCATTCCTTCATGGCGGCAATGGTATCCGCCGTCTCGCCGGACTGGGACAGGACGATGAGCAGCGTATGGCCGTCAATCAGGGGGTCTGCGTAGCGAAGCTCACTTGCCAGCTCCGTAGTCACGGGGATACGGCACAGCTTCTCGATGGTATATTTCCCCGCGCACCCGGCATAATAGGCCGAGCCGCAGGCCGTAATGACGATTTTATGGATTTGGGAAAGATCGATGTTCAGGTCGTCCAGAACGATCTCCCCATTCCGGATTCTGGGGGTGATGGTCGCTTCCACCGCCCGGGGCTGCTCCATGATCTCCTTGAGCATGAAGTGGTCGTAGCCGCCCTTTTCCGCCGCTTGGATGTCCCATGTGATGCGGCTGGCCTTCTTGGTGATGGGGTGGCCTGAGCAATCGTAGACCTGAATGGAGTCGGGCGTCAGCTCCGCAAGCTCGCCGTCCTCCAGATAGATGACGTTCCGGGTGTGCGCCACCAGCGCGGTGACGTCGGAGGCAAAGAAATTCTCTCCGATGCCCACGCCGAGAATCAAAGGGCTTGCCTCCCGGACGGCGAGAACCGTATCCGGCGCGTCCGTGCAGACAATTCCCAGAGCGTAGGAGCCAACCAGCCGGGAAGAAGCCTTCATGACGGCTTTCCGGAAATCCCCGGCATAGTACATTTCGATCAGATGGACGATGACCTCGGTGTCCGTCTCACTCTCAAAATGATAGCCCTTCCGGACGAGTTCCTCCCGAAGCTCCATGTAGTTTTCAATAATGCCGTTGTGAACGACGGCGAATTTTCCGTCGTTGCTGGCATGGGGATGGGCGTTTATGTCGTTGGGCGCGCCGTGAGTTGCCCAGCGGGTGTGGCCGATCCCGGTGGTACCGGGAACCAGCCGCCCGTCGTCCGTCTTTTCCCGGAGGTTCTGAATGCGTCCCGTGACCTTGCTGATGGCGATTCGGTTTCCCTGCACCACAGCAATTCCGGCGGAATCATAGCCCCGGTATTCCAGCTTTGAAAGTCCGTCCAGCAGTACCGGCGCGGCGTTCTGCGTGCCTGTAAATCCTACGATTCCACACATAAGAAACCTCCTTGTTGTATCTTCCTACAGCGGCTTTTTTACTCCCATTCCACCGTCGCCGGGGGCTTACTTGTGATGTCATACACAATGCGGTTGATATGGGGCACTTCGTTGACAATTCGTACCGAGGCGCGGTCAAGCACCTCATAGGGAATCCGCGTCCACTCCGCCGTCATAAAATCGTTGGTCGTGACGCTGCGAAGGGCAAGAACATTTTCGTAGGTGCGGCCGTCGCCCATGACACCGACGCTTCTGGCATTGGTAAGGACTGCGAAATACTGGCTGCAAATGTCTCCAAGGTCGGCCTTGGCGATCTCCTCCCGGAAGATGAAGTCCGCCTCCCGGAGAATGTCCAGCTTTTCTTTCGTCACGTCGCCAAGGATACGAATGGCTAGGCCGGGGCCCGGGAAGGGCTGACGGTGGACAAGATAATCAGGAAGCCCCAATTCTTTGCCCAGCAGCCGAATTTCATCCTTGAAAAGATGATCCAGCGGCTCCAGTACGGCCTTGAACTGCTCAATGACCTCTCTGGGCAGGAGCTTGTTGTGGTGGCTCTTGATGACGTCGGCATCCCCCGCGCCGGACTCGATGACGTCGGGATAGATGGTGCCCTGAGCGAAAAAGTCCTCTTTGGTGATGCCGAATTTCACGGCTTCATCCAGAAATACATACCCGAACTCCGCGCCGATGATCTGCCGCTTGCGCTGGGGGTCTTCCACGCCCTTGAGCTTGTCCAGGAAGCGCTTCTCCGCGTCCACCCGGACAAAGTGGATGTTCCACTTGGCAAAGGCGGCTTCTACCTCGTCGCCCTCATTTTTGCGCATACAGCCGTGATCGACAAAGACGGCGGTCAGACGATCCCCTACCGCTTCGGCCAGCAGCGCCGCCAGAACGGAGGAATCCACGCCGCCGGACAGCGCCAGCAGCACGCGGCCCTTGGGGCCGATGGTGTCCCGGAGCTGTGCCACGGTATTTTTGCAGAAATCCCCCATCGTCCAAGTGCCCTTGGCACCGCAGATTTCGTAAAGGAAGTTGCGCAGCATCCGGCTGCCGAACTGGGTGTGATTCACCTCCGGGTGGAACTGAACACCGTAGAAGCCCCGGCTCTTGTCGGCAATGGCGGCGTTGGGGCAGGCGTCGGTGTGGGCGACCAGCGCAAAGCCCTCCGGAACCTTCGCCATGTAATCGCCGTGGCTCATCCACGAAATGGCCTGCTCCGGGATGCCCTTGAACAGCTTGCAGCCGGTATCGTAATAGGTGACGGTCTTGCCGTACTCCCGGGCGGTATCCTCCTGCGCGGCCGTGACCTGACCGCCCAGCGTATGCGCCATCAGCTGGCAGCCGTAGCAAATACCGAGGATGGGAACCCCCAGCCGGAACACTTCCGGGTCAACGTGGGGAGATTCCTCCAGATACACGCTGTTGGGGCCGCCGGTGAAAATGATGCCCATGGGCGCAAAGGCGCGGATCTCGTCCAAGGTTGCGGTGTAGGGCTTGATCTCGCAGTAGACGTTCTGCTCCCGCACCCGCCGGGCGATCAGCTGATTGTACTGTCCGCCAAAGTCCAGAATCAGGATTTTTTCTTGCATACAGTGCTCTCTCCTTCCCTGCCCGCCGGTTAAATATTGATCTCCGCCTGTTCGCGGTCAATACCGGCGATCAGAGGGGCTACCTTTTTCACATAGCTTTCCACTTGCTCCGCGCACCGGCCGGTGTACAGCATGGGGTCGAGAACGGCTTCCATCTCCTGCTTCGTCATGCCGAACTCCGGATGGCCGGCCAGATCGGCCAGAAGATCCCAGCGTTCGCCGTTTTTCATCTTGGCCGTGGCGTCCATAGAGCAGGTGCGGATGATCTCATGAAGCTGCTGACGGTCGCCGCCGTTCTTGACGCCCTCCATCATCAGATTTTCCGTGGCAATGAAGGGCAGATACTCCCGCACGGTCTTCTCTACGATCTTTTCGTTCACGTGCAGGCCGTCGGTGACGTTCTGTGCCAGCCTGAGAATGGCGTCGGCGCAGAGGAAGCCCTCCGGCATGGAGATGCGCCGGTTAGCGGAATCGTCCAGCGTGCGTTCCAGCCACTGGGTGGAAGCGGTCATGGGAGCGTTCAGCGCGTCCGCCATCAGGTAGCGGGACAGGGAGCAGATACGCTCGGAGCGCATGGGGTTGCGCTTATAGGCCATGGCGGAGGAACCGATCTGGTTCTTTTCAAAGGGCTCTTCCACCTGACGGTCGTGCTGCAAAAGTCGAATGTCGTTTGCCATGCGGTAGCAGCTCTGGGCGATGGAAGACAGGCAGTTCAGGATGCGGCTGTCCAGCTTCCGGGGATAGGTCTGGCCGCAGACGTCGAAGCACTGACTAAAGCCAAAGTCCGCGCTGATGCAGCGGTTCATCTCGTCAATTTTTGCCGTATCCCCGTCAAACAGCTCCAGGAAGCTGGCTTCCGTGCCGGTGGTTCCCCGGCAGCCCAGAAATTTCATGGTTTCCACGACAAAATCCAGCTCGACCAGATCGCTGACCAGATCCTGCATCCACAGCGTCGCCCGCTTGCCAACTGTGACCAGCTGGGCAGGCTGATAATGGGTATAGCCCAGCGTGGGCGTGGCCTTGTACGTTTCCGCGAAACGGGAAAGGTTGGCGATGACCTTCAGCAGCTCTCCTCGGAGGTATTTCAGGCCGTCCCGGTAGAGAACGATGTCGGCGTTATCGGTGATATAGCAGCTGGTGGCGCCCAGATGGATGATACCGGCGGCGGAGGGCGCGGCCTTGCCGTAGGTATACACGTGAGCCATCACGTCGTGGCGGACTTCCTTTTCCCGTGCCGCGGCACAGGCAAAGTCGATGTCCGTGATGTGGGCTTCCAGCTCCTCGATCTGTTTCTCGGTGATAGGCAGCCCCAGAGAATGCTCGGCCTTGGCAAGAGAAATCCAGAGCTTCCGCCAGGTCTCAATCCGCTTCTGCTGGGAAAACAGGTGCAGCATATAGTCGGAAGCATACCGGGAGCTTAAGGGGGATTCGTATTGATCCGTCATAGTCTGCCCCCCTGCTCAGCGAATGATGATGCTGTCCCGCTCCGGGCCTACGGAAACGTAGCCGATGCGGCAGCCGATCTTTTCTTCCACGTACTGCACGTAGTTCCGCGCCGCTTCCGGGAGATCTTCCCACTTGCGCACGCCGGAAATGTCGCACTTCCAGCCCTCCATGTATTCCATCACGGGCTTGGCGCTGCTTTGCAGCGTGGGGAACGGGAATTCGTCGATCACTTCCCCGTTCAGCTCGTAGTGGGCGCAGACGGGGATTTTGTCCAGATAGCTCAGCACGTCCAGCTTGGTCAGGGCGATGTTGGTCGCGGCCTGCACCTGAACGCCGTAGCGGGTGGCTACCAGATCGATGGGGCCGACCCGGCGGGGACGGCCGGTCTTCGCGCCGTACTCAAAGCCCGCCTCCCGAAGGGCGTCTGCCTCAGCACCGAACATCTCGCAGACGAAGGGGCCTTCGCCCACGCAGGTGGAGTAGGCTTTCACAACGCCGATGACCTCGTCGATCTTGGCGGTGGGCAGACCGGAACCCACAGGAGCGTAGGCGGCAATGGCATTGGAAGAGGTGGTGTAGGGGTAGATGCCGTAGTCCAGATCCCGCAGAGCACCCAGCTGGGCTTCAAACAGGATCTTCTTCCCTTCCGCCTGCGCCTTGCGCAGGTATACGCCGGTGTCGCAGATGAAGGGCTTGATCTTCTCGCAGTAATTGTCCATCCACGCTTTCAGCTCGTCCATGGTGACAGGCTCAGCGCCGTAAACGCCGGTAAGCGTCAGATTCTTCCACTCCAGCAAATCCTGCAAATGCTCATAAAGATGCTCGGAATGCAGGAGTTCTCCCGCCATAATGGTCTTTTTCTGGTATTTATCGGAGTAAAAAGGCGCAATGCCCTGCTTGGTGGAGCCGTACTTTTTATCCTTCAGCCGGGCTTCCTCCAGACCGTCCTGAAGACGGTGCCAAGGCAGCAGCAGAGACGCCCGGTCGCTGATTTTCAGGTTGTCCGGGGTGATGGGTACACCTTTTTGGGCAACATCCTGCATTTCCTGCCACAGGTTTTCCGGGTCAACGGCGACGCCGTTTCCAAGGATATTCACGACACCCTCCCGGAAAATGCCGGAGGGCAGCAGGTGCAGGGCAAATTTGCCGTGCTCATTGATAACGGTATGGCCGGCATTGCCGCCGCCCTGATAGCGGATAACGATGTCATAGTTTTCGGTCAGCAGATCGACCATGCGTCCCTTGCCCTCGTCACCCCAGTTGATGCCGACGATTACAGTATTAGCCATTTTGGATTTCCTCCGATTCTAAAGATGTAAGGATCGTTGATGACAGCACGTTTACAGGGCGGAGGGGTTCCTCCGTCCTGTAGAATACGGTTATTTCAGATGTTCTTCCAGACGCTTCATGATCTCGGCGTAGGCTTCTTCCACGCCGCCCATGTCGCGGCGGAAACGATCCTTGTCCAGCTTCTCGTGGGTCTTGCTGTCCCACAGACGGCTGGTGTCGGGGCTGATCTCGTCAGCCAGAACGATGGTGCCGTCGGACAGGCGGCCGAATTCCAGCTTAAAATCCACCAGAGTCACGCCGCAGGTCAGCCAGAAGGCTTTCAGTGCGTCGTTGATCCGGAAGGAGTAGTCTTCAATGGTCTTGATCTCTTCGGGGGTCGCCAGCTTCAGAGCAAGGGCGTGATAGGTGTTGAGCAGCGGGTCGCCCAGTTCGTCGTTTTTATAGGAGAATTCAATGGTGGGCTGCTCGAACACAACGCCTTCCTCCACGCCGTAGTGCTTGGAGAAGGAACCGGCAGCGATGTTGCGGACGATGACTTCCAGCGGAACGATGGAGACCTTCTTTACCAGCGTTTCCCGCTCGGACAGCTCCTTGACAAAGTGGGTGGGAATGCCCTGCTTTTCAAGATAAGCCATCAGGCGGTTGCTCATCTGGTTGTTGATGACGCCCTTGCCTGCGATGGTGCCCTTTTTCAGCCCGTTGAAGGCGGTGGCGTCGTCCTTGTAATCCACGATCAGGAGTTCGGGATCGTCGGTGGCGAAAACCTTTTTGGCCTTGCCCTCATACAGCTGCTGCAATTTTTCCATTTGTGTTTACCTCCATATGTGTATTCATTGTCGGTTTCAGGAAACGGCGGCAGCCCACTGCGGCCCCCATCTCACACTCTTTAGAATACCACAATATGTGGCGGAACGCAATCATCATTTCCACGATATGTGCCGCTTTTGCGGGGCAAAAATTGGAACTTTTGTCTGCCCGTGCAGCCGCGGAAACCCGGTTATTTCCCGCTGTCGCCGTAGTTGGCGAGGACGCGGGCGGAGGGGTCGTTCACATTGCAGCCCTCCCAGGATTTGTTGGGCATCCAGAAGTCCACGATCATCTGGCTCTGTCCGGGATAGTATTTCTCGAAAATCTCCCGGTAAAGCAGGGACTCTTTGGTAAACGGCTGGGCATGGGTATACTTTGCCCGTTTTTCCTCAAATTCTTCCTGCGTATAGACGGTTTCGGCATATTCCTTGAGATAGTCCACCATGGAGTGACCCACGGCGTCGGAGAAAGCCGCCTTTTCCCGCCAGAGAATGTCGTGAGGCAGGTAATCGCCCTTTTCAAAGGCGTGACGCAGCAGATACTTGCCCTTTCCGTATTTGTTCAGCTTCATCTCCGGGTCAATGGCCATGACGTACTTGACAAAGTCCAGGTCGCCGAAGGGCACCCGCGCTTCCAGAGAGTTGACGCTGATGCACCGGTCTGCCCGGAGCACGTCGTACATGTGCAGCTCCCGGATACGCTTCTGGGCTTCCTCCTGGAACGCCTTGGCAGAGGGAGCAAAGTCGGTATACTTGTAGCCGAACAGCTCGTCGGAGATCTCGCCGGTGAGCAGAACCCGGATGTCAGTCGTCTCATGGATGGCCTTGCACACCAGATACATGCCGATGCTGGCACGGATGGTGGTGATGTCGAAGGTTCCCAGCAGCTCCACCACCGGTTCCAGCGCGGCGAGAACGTCCTCCTTGGAGATGATGACCTCGGTATGGTCGCTGTGGATATAATCCGCGACCTGTTTCGCGTATTTCAGGTCAATGGCGTCCTCACTCATGCCGATGGCAAAGGTGCGGATGGGCTTTTCGCTTTCCCGGGCGGCAATGGCGCACACCAGAGAAGAATCCAGTCCGCCGCTGAGCAGGAAACCGACCTTGGCGTCGGCCACCAGACGCTTCTTCACACCGGCGACCAGCTTGTCGTGGATGTTGGCGCAGACCGTTTCCAGATCATCGGGAAGTACATGGTCTACCGCTGCGATGTCGCAGTAGCAGATGAATTTCCCGTCGCAGTAATAATGTCCCGGAGGAAACGGCAGGATTTTGTCGGTCAGCCCCACCAGATTTTTCGGTTCGCTGGCAAACAGGATCGTGCCGTTTCTGTCATAGCCGTAATACAGCGGGCGAATGCCGATAGGGTCGCGGGCGGCGATAAATTTTTTCTGCCTGCCGTCGTAGAGAATGCAGGCAAACTCCGCATCCAGCTTGGCAAACATGCCGACGCCGTACTTTTCGTACATGGGCAGCAGCACCTCGCAGTCGGATTCGCTGGTGAAAGTGTAGTCCTTGGACAATTCCTTTTTAAGCTTTTCAAAGCCGTAAATCTCGCCGTTGCAGACCACCCAGCTGCCGTTCAGACCGAAGGGCTGCATTCCTTCCGGGTGAAGCCCCATGATGGAGAGTCTGTGAAAGCCGAGTATCCCCTGCCCCACGTCGATGACGCGGGAATCGTCAGGGCCTCGGGAAACCGTTCTGGCGAAGCCTGCCTGAAACGCGGTCAGATCGGCGGGCCTGCCGCAATACCCAATGATGGAACACATAGGAATTCCTCCTCAAAAAGCCCGCGGGAGAGCCTTGCGGCTCTCCCTTGGGCTCTCTTTTTATTCAACGTCCTGAAGCGCGTCGTAGCCTTCCTCCCCGGTGCGAACCTTGACGACATTTTCAACATCGTAGACGAAGATCTTGCCGTCGCCGATATGTCCGGTATACAGCACCTTCTTGGCGGTCTCGATCACAGTGCGGACAGGCACCTTGCTGACCACAATTTCCACCTGCACCTTGGGCAGCAGATTCGTCTCTACTGGCACGCCGCGGTAATACTCAGGCTTTCCCTTCTGGATGCCGCAGCCAAGAACGTGGGATACGGTCATGCCGGTGATGCCGATGGAGATCATGGCGTTCTTCAGGTTTTCAAGGCGGGATTCCTTGCAGATGATCTCCACCTTGGTAAACTTGGGCGCGCCCTCCTCCCGGAAGTCGGGAACCTTCTTCACGGGAACCGCCTCGGCAGCGGGAACATCGCCGGAAACGACCACGGGAGCCTCATCCGCCGTAGCGGTGTCAGGCAGCATGGCGAAACCAGCATAAGCGGTGGGAAGGCCATGCTCACAGACATCCAGACCGGCGATCTCCTCGTCGGCGCTGACCCGCAGTCCAATCGTCTTTTTGATGATCGTGAAAACAATGCTGATGATTACTGCCACATAGGCCATTACGGAGATGACGCCAAGGCATTGAATCCCCAGAAAATGGAATCCGCCGCCGTAGAAAAGCCCCTTCTCCGTGGAAACGCCCGTGGCAAACAGGCCGGTAAGGATGGTGCCCAGCGCACCGCATACACCGTGTACGGAGACGGCGCCAACCGGATCGTCGATTTTGGCAATCTTATCAAAGAATTCGACGGAAAGGACAATAACGATGCCGAATACCGCACCCATGATGGCGGCGCCAAGGGGAGAAACCGCGTCGCATCCGGCGGTAATGCCCACAAGACCGGCCAGAGCCGCGTTATAGGTCATGGACACGTCGGGTTTCCCGTAGCGAACCCAAGTGAACACGAGGGTCACGCAGCAGGCAACCGCAGCTGCCATATTGGTATTGAAGAAAATCATACCGGCGCTGATCAGCGCGTCGTCGGAATCCATGGCTACCGTGGAGCAGCCGTTGAAGCCGAACCAGCAGAACCAGAGGATGAACACGCCCAGCGCAGCTGCCGTAATATTATGTCCCAGAATGGCTTTCGGCTTGCCTTCCTTGTCGTACTTACCGATACGGGGGCCGAGCATGGACGCGCCGATGCAGGCACAGATGCCGCCGACCATATGTACTGCCGTGGAACCGGCAAAATCATGGAATCCCAGCTGACTCAGCCAGCCGCCGCCCCAGATCCAGTGCCCGGAGATGGGGTAGATAAACAGAGAAATACAGGCAGAATAAATGCAGTACGCGCTGAACTTGGTACGCTCTGCCATGGAGCCGGAAACGATGGTGGCAGAGGTCGCGCAGAATACAGTCTGGAAAATGGCAAACGCCCACAGAGGAACGCCGGCCGGGGTAATAAAGCTGTAATCCTTGGTGATGCCGGGATCCAGCCAGCCCACGACTGCGCTTCCCGCGCCGAACATAATGCCGAAGCCGAACAGCCAGAAGCATGGCGTGCCAATGCAGAAGTCCATCAGATTCTTCATCAGGATGTTGCCGGTGTTCTTCGCCCGCGTGAAGCCGGCCTCGCACAGGGAAAAGCCCGCCTGCATGAAGAAGACCATTGCAGCGCCCAACAGTACCCAAATGGTGTTTACGGAACTCAGTGTCATAGTGGTTACCTCCTCATTCTCTCTATTCAGTTAACGTTTCATCTCCTGTTCCCCGCTGCCCGCCCGGAGGGGGTGGTCAGTCCCCTCCTCTGCCGCCGTGATCGGCATGGGCAGCCGTGAAAAGAAGATTTACTTCACGCCAAACAGCAGTTCACCGTAGGTGGGGAACGGCCAGTAATCGGAAGAAGTCTGGGTCTCCGCCTCGTCCGCGACAGCCCGGAGGGCTGCCATCTTGCCGAGAATGGTGTCCCGGATGGCGAAGGACTCTTCCTTGACACTCTCCGCATTCTTCAGCTCCAGAACGGCGGATTCCAGCTCGTCGGTCTTCTCGGCGATCTGGTCGGTCAGGCCGGACAGCTTGGTGACAAGGCCGGTCTCATAAGCACAGGCCAGATTGGGCGCGACGGCTTTCTTCGCAGCCACGGAAGCGGCCAGCTCGGCGGCATAGCCTTCCACTGCGGGGAGGATCTGCTTTCTCGCCATGTCCACCATGGTGTTGGCCTCGATGATGACGGCCTTGCAGTAGTTCTCCAGCATGATGTCGCACCGCGCCTGAATCTCAGACACGGAGTAGATCTTGTGGGCGGTGAGCATATCCACGTTCTTCTTGTCCAGCAGATGGGGCATGCAGTCGGGGGTCGTGGGATAGTTGCACAGGCCGCGAACCTCGGTGGCTTCCTTGATCCATGTGGCATCGTAGCCGTTGCCGTTGAAGATGATGCGCTTGTGATCCTTGATGGTCTTCTTGATCATGTCATGCAGGGCGGTCTCAAAGTCCTCCGCGCCTTCCAGACGGTCGGCGTAAATTTTCAGGGACTCGGCCACGGCGGCGTTGAGCATGATGTTGGCGCAGGCAATGGAATTGGAGGAACCCAGCATACGGAACTCAAACTTGTTGCCGGTAAAGGCGAAGGGCGAAGTACGGTTCCGGTCGGTGGTGTCTCTGGGGAAGCGGGGCAAAACGTCCACGCCAAGCTTCATGGTGGTCTTCTTTGTGCCGCTGTAAGGGGCGTCGTTCTCGATGGCGTCCAGAATGCCCATCAGCTCGTCGCCAAGGAAGATGGAGACCACGGCGGGAGGCGCTTCGTTGGCGCCCAGACGGTGGTCGTTGCCTGCGGTAGCCACGCTCAGGCGGAGCAGATCCTGATAATCGTCCACGGCCTTGATGACCGCACACAGGAACAGAAGGAACTGGGCGTTTTCATAGGGGGTTTCGCCGGGAGACAGCAGGTTCACGCCGGTATCGGTGGCCATGGACCAGTTGTTGTGCTTGCCGGAGCCGTTGACGCCGGCAAAGGGCTTCTCATGCAGCAGGCACACCAGACCATGCTTTGCCGCGACCTTCTGCATGATCTCCATGGTCAGCTGGTTGTGGTCGGTGGCGATGTTGGTGGTGGTGTAAATGGGCGCCAGCTCGTGCTGAGCGGGGGCGACCTCGTTATGTTCGGTCTTGGCAAGGATACCCAGCTTCCACAGTTCCTCGTTCAGGTCTTCCATGTAAGCAGCAACGCGGGGCTTGATGACGCCGAAGTAGTGGTCATCCATCTCCTGCCCCTTGGGGGATTTGGCACCGAACAGGGTTCTGCCGGTGAAGATCAGGTCTTTGCGCTGCTCGTACATTTCCTTATCCACAAGGAAATATTCCTGCTCGGGGCCGACGTTGGTGCGGACACACTTGACGTCGGTGTTGCCGAAGAGCTTCAGAATTCGCAGAGCCTGACGGTTCAGGGCTTCCATGGAGCGCAGCAGCGGGGTCTTCTTATCCAGCGCCTCGCCGCCGTAGGAGCAGAACGCCGTGGGGATGCAAAGGGTCTTGCCCTTAATGAATGCGTAGGAGGTGGGGTCCCATGCGGTGTAGCCCCGGGCCTCAAAGGTGGCGCGCAGGCCGCCGGAGGGGAAAGAGCTGGCGTCAGGCTCGCCCTTGATCAGCTCTTTGCCGGAGAAATCCATGATCACGCCGCCGTCGGGAGCGGGAGAAATGAAGCTGTCGTGCTTTTCGGCGGTGATGCCGGTCAGCGGCTGGAACCAGTGGGTGTAGTGGGTGGCACCGTGGGCGACAGCCCAGTCCTTCATGGCAGCGGCCACCGCGTTGGCGACGGAAGCGTCCAGCTTCGCACCCTCGTCGATGGTTCTGCGCAGCGACGCATACACGTCGGCGGAAAGATTGGCTTTCATCACCCGGTCATCAAATACCATACAGCCGAAATAGTCAGAAACAGTACTCATAGCAAACGCTCCTTTTCAAATTTAGGAACCTCTGAATAAATCGTCTGCGGCTTTGAGCGGATCTTTTCCGCCCACAGTCCTTGCCGATTTAATCAGAGCTTCCTTATTGGCGTTCCGGGAATGCCCCGCCCGAACCGCCGAAAATAAAAAAAGACGGCAAGGACGCGCTGAGCATACACTCGGAGACGTCCTTGCCTTCACAGTGGGCATTCTACACCATCTTTCCCCATTTGTCAACACCCTGCACAAAAAAAGTTTTTTGTCTTTGGACAGATTGACAAGGCCCAATAAATTGAATATAATAATTTCGGAAGCATAGGCTTTCCGGGAAGTTTTGGCTTTTCCGGGAGAATCCCGTTGCTTTTCCTTTTAATCTGACTTCATTTGTTTGAATTTTACCGCGTATCGGGCAGGAAGGTTGGTTGCTGTATGAAATATACGCCTCAGGAGGTCATACAATTCATTCAGGAGGAGGACGTGAAGTTCATCCGCCTTGCGTTCTGCGACTGCTTCGGCAGACCGAAGAATATCTCCGTCATGCCCCACGAGCTGGAACGCGCCTTCAAGTACGGCATTGCCATCGACGCTTCCGCCATCGCGGGCTTCGGCGACGAGGTGAATTCCGACCTGTTTCTCCATCCCGACGCTTCCACCATTGCCCTGCTGCCATGGCGGCCGGAGCATGGGAGCGTGGTGCGGATGTTCTGCTCCATCACCCATCCGGACGGCACGCCCTTTGCCCACGATACCCGGGGCATTCTCAAGCAGGCCGCTGCCGACGCCGCGAAGGCGGGCTACGCCTTCTCCTTCGGCTCCGAGCTGGAATTCTACCTGTTCCGGCTGGACGAAAACGGCGAGGTCACGGACGTTCCTTACGATCAGGCCACCTATATGGATGTCGCGCCGGAGGACAGATGTGAAAATGTCCGACGGGAAATCTGCCTGACCCTGGAGCGGATGGGCATTCAGCCGGAATCCTCCCACCACGAGGAAGGCCCCGGCCAGAACGAGGTGGATTTCCGCTATTCCGATCCCCTGTCCGCCGCGGACAATGCCGTTACCTTCCTAACCGTCGTCAAAACCATCGCCGCCCGGAATGGGCTGTACGCGGACTTTTCCCCCAGACCTCTGGAGGGACGCCCCGGCAGCGGTTTTCACATCAATATGTCCGTTCAGGGCGGTGCGGAAAAGCTTATGCACCGGGCAATGGGCGGGATTCTGGACAAGATCACGGACATGACCCTATTCCTCAACCCCACCGAGCAGTCCTACAGCCGCCTGGGCGCACACAAAGCGCCGAAGTACATTTCGTGGTCGAGCAACAACCGCTCCCAGCTCATTCGCGTTCCTGCCGCCTCCGGCGAGTACCGGCGCTTCGAGCTGCGCAGCCCCGACTGCACCGCCAACCCATATCTTGCCTTTGCGCTGCTCATCTGGGCGGGACTTTCCGGAATCGAGAACGACATTGCTCTCCCGGAAGCCTGCAACGTCAATCTCCACACGGCGGATTCCCGAAATGTGACCCTTGCAACCCTTCCAAAGTCGCTGTCCGACGCGGAAAAGTGCGCCGCCGACAGCAATTTCATTGCCCAGCACCTTCCCCAGTCCCTGATTGAGTTCTTTACCAAGTGATAAACTCCGCAAAACTCTGAAAGGAGGGAGCATTACCATGGTTTTCAGCGACCAGACGTACAGCGTTCTGGTGGTGTCCGCCGCGCAGAAATTCAACGAAGCCTTTGCCGCGATGCTCCCCGGTTCGGAGTATTATCCGGTTCGTTTCGTGGGCAACATTGCGGCGGCGCGGCGGGAGATGGTGAACAAGACCTACGATCTTGTCATCATCAACGCCCCCCTGCCCGACGACCTCGGCACCCGCTTCGCCATCGACGCCTGCAACCAGTCCGGCACCGTGGCGCTGCTGCTGGCAAAGTCGGATGTTTACGATGAGATGGAAGCCAAACTCACCTGTCAGGGCGTGTTCACGCTGGCAAAGCCCACGTCCGCTCTGCTGCTGAACCAAAGCCTGAAATGGCTCGTTTCCGCCCGGGAACGGTTACGGCGCATGGAGGAAAAGGCCACCTCCGTGGAAGAAAAAATGGAAGAAATCCGTCTGGTGAACCGGGCAAAGTGGCTGCTCATCGAGCAGCTGAAAATGACCGAGGCCGAAGCCCACCGCCACATCGAAAAGCAGGCCATGGATCGCTGCACGACCAGACGGGAGATCGCGCTGGGGATCATCAAGACCTACGCATGATTGCCCCCCAATATCTACATATGAAAACGCTGCAAGGGATAAATCCTTTGCAGCGTTTCTGTTATTGCATCATTTCAAGGAATTCGTCTTCTGTGAGGATGGGAATTCCCAGCTCTCTTGCCTTGCGCTCCTTGGAACCGGCGTTTTCGCCTACCACCACGAAGCTGGTCTTTTTCGACACGGAGCCGGACGCCTTGCCGCCCAGAAGCTCGATTTTCTCCGTGGCTTCTTCCCGGGTGAATTTGCTCAGCGCACCGGTAAGCACGAAGGTCTTTCCGGCGAAACGGGCGTCGGTTATCACCCGTTTGCTTTCAAAATTGACTCCTGCCTGCCGCAGACGCTCTACCATATGCGCGGACTGCTCCTGTCGGAACCACTGATAGATATTCTCGGCGGTGACAGCGCCCACGTCGGGAACCTCCGTCAGCTCCTCCACCGACGCGGCCATCAGGCCGTCCAGATTTCTAAAGGCAGAAGCAAGCACCTTGCCGGTTTTCGCGCCCACCTGACGGATGCCCAAAGCGTAGATCAGGCGGCTGACGTCCTGCTCTTTGCTGGCTTCGATGGCGGCAAGCAGCTTTTTCGCCGCCGTGGAACCGGCTTTCCACAGGCTTTTTACGTCATCAAGGGTCAGATAGTAAATATCCGCCGGGGACTTTATCAGTCCCTTTTCAATCAGCGCATCCACAATGGCCGCGCCAAGGCCGTCGATGTCCATGGCGTCCCGGCTGACGAAGTGGGCAATGTTCCGGCTGAGCTGGGCGGGACACTCCGCCCCGGTGCAGCGCAGGAACGCACCGTCCTCGTCCTGCTCCACGGGTGCGCCGCAGACCGGGCAGCGGTCGGGAAGATGATAGGCCGCAGTTCCCTCGGGGCGCTTGGAAAGATCGACCTCCAGAATTTCCGGGATGATCTCCCCTGCCTTGCGGATGAGAACGGTATCGCCGATGCGGATGTCCCGCTCCCGGATGAAATCCTGATTGTGCAGCGTGGCGTTCGTCACCGTCGTCCCCGCCAGACGGACAGGCCGCACAACGGCCTTGGGGGTCAGCACGCCGGTCCTTCCCACCTGCACCACGATGTCCTCCACCACGGTGGGCTTGATCTCCGGGGGATACTTGTAGGCAGCAGCCCACTTGGGGAACTTAGCGGTATTGCCCAGCCGTTCCCGCTGAGACAAATCATCCACCTTGATGACCGCGCCGTCGATATCGCAGATCAGCTTTTCCCGGTTCTCGTTGATGGACAGCACTTCTGCATCAATTTCCGAAACTTTGGACAGCTTTTTGTGTGGAATCACCTTGAATTTCAAGTTTTTCAGGTATTCCAGAGACTGGGTATGTCCGGTAAACTCCACGCCATCCGCAAGCTGGACGTTGAAAACATAAATGTCCAGTCCCCGCTTCGCCGCGATTTTCGGGTCGAGCTGCCGCAGCGACCCGGCGGCGGCATTCCGGGGATTGGCGAACAGAGGCTTTCCCAGCTCTTCCTGACGCAGATTCAGCTTTTCAAAGCTCTTTTTCGGCATGAAAACCTCGCCCCGGACGATAAGCCGGGAGGGTGCGCCGGTCAGGGTCATGGGGATGGAGCGGATGGTTTTCAGGTTTTCCGTCACGTCCTCCCCTACCGTACCGTCGCCCCGGGTCGCGCCCCGGACGAATTTCCCGTCCACATATTCCAGCGCCACGGAAAGGCCGTCGATTTTCGGCTCTACGGAAAATACCGCATTGACCTCGGCGGCGATGGTTTTTTCCAGGAAATCGTTCAACTCTTCCATACTGAACACGTCCTGTAAGCTCATCAGCGGCACGGGGTGGGACACCTTCTCAAACTGGCTCAACACTTCCCCGCCCACCCGTTTCGTGGGAGAATCCGCCCTTGCCAGCTCCGGGTGGGCGCTTTCCAGCTCCTCCAGCTCCCGGTAGAGCCGGTCGTATTCGTAGTCCTCCATAGTCGGGTCGTCCAGAACGTAATAGCGGTAGCCCGCTTCCTTCAGCTGATCGGTCAGCTGGTCAATTCTCTCTTTGGAATCCATAGTATCCTCCGGTCTGTAAATAAGTGCTGGGCACGTCGCCGATGATCACCGTCTCCGCCACCACGACCTCCGAATGGATGGTAAAGCTGTCCGTCTCCCCCATGACCAGAACCGACACATCCACGCTGACGATCATGTTCAGCTGGTGAAGCGTCTGGTTGATACCGGCCTGAGAGAAATTGCTTTCAAACGTGGCGTCGCTGTTGCGGATGGACAGGATGTGTACCGGGATCGCCGGGCCTTTTCCGGAGAAAAACTCCGGCAGAAACAGGCTCCCCAGGGGTATACCGATGTCCGCGGTGTCAAGGGCTAAAATTTCGTCGTTGATAATGTTCAGGATATCCGTTTTCAGGTGGTTGATCTCGCTCATGTTGGTTTTCAGAGCGGTGATGCGGCCGTCCAGATTCTTTTCAAAGTAGACGATGCGGTCGTATTGAATGGTGCCGTTGGCAATCTGCCTGGCAATGGCGTCATTGGTCAAGTCCGACGTGGCGTTTTTCACCTGCGTTTCCGCCAGCTCCGTGACGATCTCCCGGTAGCGGCTGCGAAGCATCAGAAACGCCACCAGAACGATCACCGCCAGAACCAGCAGCGTGTAAAAAAATCTTCGAAGCCGCCAGCGCATACCCATCCCTCCTGTAGAGGATATGCGGGAAAACGAAAAGCATTACGGAAACTCTGAATAAATCGTCTGCGACTGTGAGCGGATCTTTTCCTCCCACTCTTCGGCATCGGAAACGGGAAATACACACAGTATTTCTCCGTTTCCGGTGCCTCGATTGGACGAAAAATCTCTCGCTCACAGTTCTTGCCGATTTAATCAGAGCTTCCTTACAGCTTTTTCATGTGCGCCGAGGCCGTTTTTGCCATGAGCTTCTTTGTGCCGATGTCGTCAAAGGCGATCTCCAGCAGCGCGTCGCCGCCCATTTTCCGCACGGACAGCACCAGCCCCCGGCCAAAGGCCGCGTGCATGACCATGTCTCCCTGATTCAGCTCCAGACAGGGCGCGGGAGCGGCCGGGGCGGCGGAAAGAATGCTGCTTCTGGGCTTTCTGGACTGAGAAGTATGGGAACCATAGGGCGAATAACTGCTGTGTTCGCTTGTCGAAGTCCGGTGATAGCCGCCCTTTTTCACGATGCACTCCTCCGGGATTTCCCGAAGGAACCGGGAGGGCAGCGCCGACGATGTGCGCCCGTAGATCATACGCTGGCGGGCGTGGGTGATGGTCAGGCTCTGCTTGGCTCTTGTGATGGCCACGTAGCACAGCCGCCGTTCTTCCTCCATTTCCTCCGCGTCGCCGATGGCGCGCATTCCGGGGAACAGCCCGTCCTCAAAGCCCACGAGGAACACATGGGGAAATTCCAGTCCCTTGGCCGAGTGCATGGTCATCATCACCACGGCGTCGTCGTTTTCGTTGTACTGCTCCAGATCGGTATACAGGGCGATTTCTTCCAGGAAGCCCGCCAAAGTGGGCGTTTCCGCGTTTTCCACATAGGAATTGATGCTGGATTTTAACTCGCGCACGTTTTCCAGCCGGGTCTTGTTTTCCTCGGTGTCCTTGCTTTCCAGCATATCCACACACCCGGTTCGGATGAGCAGCTCGTCATAGAAGTCCGGCAGGCTCATGCCGTCCTCCAGAAGCTGCGCCATGCCCTCGATGAGGGCAGAAAACTGCATCATTTTAATAGCGGACTTTTCCAGCGGGGCGTAGGAATAGGGGTCGGAAATCACCCCATACAGCGGCTTTCCCTCGGCCTCCGCCAGTCGCCGGGCGGTCTCGATGGTCTTCGCGCCCAGCCCGCGGGGAGGATTGTTGATGATGCGCCCCAGACGCAGGTCGTCCGCCCGGTTGTTGATGACGCACAGATACGACAGCATATCCTTGACTTCCGCCCGGTCAAAGAACCGCGTGCCGCCGATGACCCGGTAGGGAATGCCGTTTCGTTTCAGGGCAAATTCCATTGCGTTGGACTGGGCGTTGGTGCGGTACAGGATGGCATAGTCCTTGAAGTTTTTCCCACGGGAACCGGCCAGAATCTGCCCCGCCACGAAATTGCCCTCGCTGCCCTCGTCGGAGGCTTCGTATACCAGAACGGGGTCGCCCTGCGCATTGGCTGTCCACAGTTTTTTCCCCTTGCGCCCGAGGTTGTGGGCGATCACCGCGTTTGCGGCGGTGAGGATGGCCTGCGTGGAACGGTAGTTCTGTTCCAGACGAATGACCCGCGCGCCCCGGTACTGCTTTTCAAAGTTCAGAATGTTTTCGATGGTCGCGCCCCGGAAGCGGTAAATGCTCTGGTCGTCGTCGCCTACTACGCAGATGTTCTCATGTCCGCCTGCAAGCAGGGACGTCAGGAGGTACTGCATATGGTTGGTGTCCTGATACTCGTCCACCAGCACATACCGGAATTTGCGCTGATAATACTGCAAAACATCCTCATTCTGCTGCAAAAGCTGAACGGTGATGTAGATGATGTCGTCAAAATCCAGCGCGTTGTTGTCCTTCAGGCGGGTCTGGTACTTGCCGTAGGCGCGGGCGATGTGCTGCGCCCGGATGTCGCCGGTGCGCTCCGCCCTGCCCAGCATCTCCCCGGGAGACACCATTTTGTCCTTCTCCCGGCTGATGGCGCCAAGGACATATTTCGCCGGAAACGTCTTGTCGTCCAGCTCCATGTCCTTGATGATCTCTTTCATGATGCGCTCGGAGTCCGAGGAATCGTAAATGGTAAAGCTCCGGGTGAAGCCCATCCGCTCGATGTCCCGCCGCAGAATACGGCAGCAGGCGGAATGAAACGTCATCGCCCAGATGTCCTGCGCCTGAGGGCCGAGAAGATTGGAAAGCCGCTCCTTCATTTCGTTTGCGGCCTTGTTGGTAAAGGTGATGGCGATGATGCTCCATGGCGCGGCAGGCTCCACGGCGCAGAGGGCGTCCGCCCGGCGGGTATCATCGGGACTGGGGTCGTCCCCCAGATTTTCCAGAAAGGCCACGTCGTCCTCCGTGACGGCGTGGGAAATCTCGCAGCAGTCGCTGCCCCGGCCGAAGCGCATGAGGTTGGCAATGCGGTTAATGAGAACGGTGGTCTTGCCGCTGCCTGCACCGGCAAGCAGCAGCAGCGGTCCCTCCGTGGTCAGCACGGCCTGACGCTGCATATCGTTCAGCTGAAAAAACTGCCGCTCGATGTAATTTTTTCGGGCGGTCAGAAATCGGGAGTCCATTTGTTCTGTCATAATTGCACCTGTCTTCAACATGATGCCATTATTTTAGCGCATTTTCGGCAAAACGTAAAGAGGGAAAATGCCGTTTTAAGCCATCAGCTCCCGAAGCATGGCGACGGCCTTCTTCTCAATTCTCGACACCTGCACCTGACTGACATTCATCACAGTCGCGACCCGCTGCTGGGTCAGGCCGTGGAAATACCGCAGCTGAATGACCATCCGCTCCCGTTCCGGCAGTCCGGAAATCGCCTGCCGCAGAGCGATTTTCTCCACCATCCGTTCTTCCGATTCCGTGTCCGTCAGAACGTTTTCCAGTGTGAAGCCTTCGTCCCCCGTTTCTCGCTGAATGGACTCCGTGGCGGCGGTGGCCGTTTCGGCCAGGGCGATTTCTTCCGGGGTAAGCCCGGTCTGACGGGAAATTTCCTGAATCGTCGGTTCCCTGCCCAGCGCCCCGGTCAGGCGGCTGCGGGTGGCCTTGATGGTCGCGGCCTGCTCTTTTAAGCTCCGGGACACCTTTACCGCCCCGTCGTCCCGGAGGAACCGCCGGATCTCCCCGGCAATTTTCGGCACGGCGTAGGTGGAAAACTGGGTTCCGTAGGCAAGGTCGAACCCCTCCACAGCCTTGAGAAAGCCAAGGCATCCCAGCTGGTACAGATCGTCCGCTTCCGTCCCCCGGCCTAAGAACCGCCTTGCCACCGACCAGATCAGGCCGGAGTTTTCCTCCACCAGAGCTTCGGACGCTTCCCGGTCGCCCTGCTGCGCCTGGGCGATCAGTTCCTCCGTCCTGCTCATTGCCGCCGCTGCAGCTTCCGGCGCATATGCACCGTGGTTCCCTTTCCGGGCTTGGATGTAATTTCCAGATCGGTCATAAAACTTTCCATGATGGTAAAGCCCATTCCGCTGCGTTCCGCGCCGCCGGTGGTGTACGCGGGACGTCTGGCCTGCTCTATGTCCGGGATGCCGACGCCCTTGTCCTTGATGACGATGTCCAGCACGTTGTCCTTCAGGATACGGCAGCGCAGGGTGATATTCCCCAGCTTTTCCGGGTAGGCGTGGACGATGCAGTTGGTCACCGCTTCGCTCACCGCCGTGCGGATGTCCCCCAGCTCCTCCAGCGTCGGATCCATCTGGGCAGCGAAGCAGGCCACCGCCGACCGGGCAAAGGCTTCGTTGGCGGATTTGCTGGGAAAATCCAGAATCATATAGTTGTCGAATTTCATGATACAGCCTCCTTGATCTCCACAAGCTTATCGATTCCCGACGCCCGGAACACCCGCATGGGCTGGGGCGCAATGCCCGTCAGAAGCAGCCGCCCCTCGATCTGTGTCATGCTCCTTAAGGCGTTGATGACCACGGCAATGCCGGAAGAATCCACAAAGGAAACCTCCTGAAAATCCAGCACGCAGACCTCCGGGGTGTAAGCCTCGATTTTTGCGGCGATGGCCTGAATATAGGCTTTTGCGCAGTGGTGGTCAATTTCCCCGGTGAGCGCCACCGTCAGCCGTCCTTCCTCCAAAAAACTGGTAAAGTGCATATTGCTTCCCTCCTTGGTGATTTTTATGTTTTACAGTATAAAATCCCGTTTCCGATTTTTCAGTCGGAAACGGGATTCTTTGAAAATAAAGGTTTTGGACAAACGGCAAAATTGATCTCTTGATTGCAGCCCCTTTGGTAAAGGAAACCCGCAGGGGTTTCCTGCGGGTTTTGTTCATTTACAGGCTCTTCAGCGCCGCTTCGCTCTGCTCGAGACTTGCAATCAGGTCGCGGGTCTTCTGAGCCTTTTCCTTCTCCGCGTTCACAACGGCCTCGGGGGCGCGGGAGACGAACTTCTCATTGCTGAGCTTCGCTTCCAGAGAGCTTAAGAACTTGCGGTTCTTTTCCAGTTCCTTGGAGATACGGTCAAGCTCCTTGGCCACGTCCACCAGCTGACCCATGGGGATATACAGCTTGGCGTCGGCGGTGGGAATGGTCACCATACCGTTTAAGTTTTCCGGCTCCTTATCCAGCATGGTCACGGTGTCGGCGTAGGCCAGACGCTGGATGAAGCCCTCGCCCTCGGCGTAGACCTGGGGCTTGGAGGTCAGCACGTACAGCGCCGCCTTTCTGGAGGGCGGAACATTCATTTCCGCACGGCGGTTGCGGATGGCGCGGATGGCGTCCATGACGGACTCCATGTGGCTTTCCTCGGCCTTGAAGGCAAGGTCTTCCCGATATTCCGGCCACTTAGCAATGATCAGCGCGTCACCCTCGTGGGGGATGCTCTGCCAGATTTCCTCTGTGATAAAGGGCATGAAGGGATGCAGCAGCCGCAGAATCTGGTCAAGCACGTACACCAGCACCTGAATCGCGGTCTGCTTGCGAATCGCATCCTCGGAGTACAGCCGCGCCTTGGTCAGCTCGATATACCAGTCGCAGTAGGTGTCCCAGATGAAGTCGTACACCTTCTGGACGGCCACGCCCAGCTCGTACTTTTCCAGATTCTCCGTGACCTCGGCGATCAGCGTGTTCAGCTTGGACAGCACCCACTTGTCGGCAATTTCCAGCTTGTCAAGGGCAGGCAGCTCGTTCCTGGCGTCCTCGCCCAGATTCATCAGCACATAGCGGGAAGCGTTCCACAGCTTATTGGCAAAGTTGCGCATGGCCTCGCACTTCTCGGTGTAGAAACGGGTGTCGTTTCCGGGAGAGTTGCCGGTGATCAGGTTCATCCGCAGAGCGTCGCAGCCATATTTGTCGATCATTTCCAGCGGGTCAATGCCGTTGCCAAGGGACTTGGACATCTTGCGTCCCTGATTGTCCCGGACAAGGCCATGAATCAGCACGGTGTGGAAGGGCGTCTTGCCGGTATGCTCGCAGCCGGAGAAGATCATTCTCGCGACCCAGAAGAAAATGATGTCATAGCCCGTGACCAGCACGTCCGTCGGGTAGAAATAGTCAAGGTCTTCCGTCTTTTCCGGCCAGCCCAGCGTTTCAAAGGGCCACAGAGCGGAGGAGAACCAGGTATCCAGCACGTCGGGGTCACGTTCAATGTTGGTGCTGCCGCACTTTTCGCACTTGCAGACATCCTCCCGGGACACGGTGATGTGGCCGCAGTCGGCGCATGTCCATGCGGGAATCTGATGACCCCACCACAGCTGACGGGAAATGCACCAATCGCGGACATTCTCCATCCAGTTGAGATAGGTCTTGCTGAACCGCTCGGGGACGAACTTGGTCTCCCCGTCCTTGACGACCCGGATGGCTTCCTCGGCCAGAGGCTTCATCTTCACGAACCACTGGGCGGAGATGATCGGCTCCACGTCCTGATGGCAGCGGTAGCAGGTGCCGACGTTGTGGCTGTAAGGCTCCACCTTCACCAGATATCCGCCGGCTTCCAGATCGGCGACGATCTGCTTTCTGGCCTCGTAGCGGTCGAGACCCTCATACTTTCCGCCGTTTTCGTTGACCTTGCCGTTGTCGTCCAGAACCCGGATGACTTCCAGATTGTGGCGCAGTCCCACTTCAAAGTCGTTGGGGTCGTGGGCGGGGGTGATCTTGACCACACCGGTGCCCTTGGTCATGTCGGCGTGCTCGTCGCAGACGATGGGGATCTCCTTGTTCAGCAGCGGCAGGACGACATGGCAGCCGTGCAGGTGGGCATAGCGGGGGTCGTCGCCGTTGATAGCGACAGCGGTATCGCCCAGCATGGTCTCCGGGCGGGTGGTGGCCAGCTCCAGCATCTCGCCGGTCTCCTGGACCGGGTAGAGCAGGTGCCAGAAGCTGCCGTCCTTCTCCTCGTACTCGACTTCCGCATCCGAGATGGAGGTGTTGCAGTGGGGGCACCAGTTGACCATCCGGTTGCCGCGGTAGATCAGGCCCTTGTCGTAAAGGCGGACGAACACTTCCTTGACGGCGTCGGAACAGCCCTCATCCATGGTAAAGCGCTCGCGCTGCCAGTCGCAGCTGGTGCCCAGCTTCTTGAGCTGGCTGACGATGCGGTTGCCATACTTGGTCTTCCACTCCCAAGCGCGCTCCAAGAAGCCGTCGCGGCCCACCATCTCCTTGGTCAGGCCCTCGGCACGCATGGCCTCCACGACCTTGGCCTCGGTGGCGATGGATGCGTGGTCGGTGCCGGGCACCCACAGGGCCGCGTAGCCCTGCATCCGCTTGGTGCGGATGAGCACGTCCTGCATGGTGTTATCCAGTGCATGACCCATGTGCAGCTGGCCGGTGACGTTCGGCGGCGGCATCACGATGGTGTAGGGTTTCTTGTCGGGGTCTGCTTCCGTGTGGAAGTAGCCGCCGTCCAGCCAGAACTGGTAGATGCGGTCTTCCACCTGACTGGGATCGTACTGTTTTGCGAGTTCTTTCATCCGAATCTCCTCCCAAACTGTTTGTGAAGTGGGACGAAAAAAGCCGCCCCACGGAACGTTCCATGGGACGGCTGTAACTTTTATTACACCGCGGTACCACCCAAATTGCACAAAAAGCGTCTGGCTTTTTTGTGCCCCTTGATGCCCCGATAACGTGGGGCAGCCCCGGAGGCGACTACTGGATTCCCCGCCCCTGCTCAAAAGCGACAGCACACCGCTGCGTCCTTACCGGCTTTCACCTGCCCCGGCTCTCTGGAAAGCTGCCCGCGATGCGCACTCTTTTTCATTGCATTTATACAAAGAATATAGCCGTTTTTGTGCGTTTTGTCAATCTCTTTTTTCAAAAAAGCCGTGTCAGCCTTTCAGGCGGGCCTTCAGCATCTGGGCCTTGCGGTAGACTTCGGGCGAAAGCAGGAACAGCCACAGCTTTACCTTTTCCGCCGGGCTGCATCCCCCGCGCAGCATCCGGCGCACCCGGTCATTCAGCTTCCGGCGCATCCCCCGCTCCCACTGCCGCTGTTCGGCTGTCAGGTCCTTTTCCCTGATCGCCGCAAACAGCCACATGGTCTCTTTGTAGACGCTGGAAGCAAGGGCCGTCAGCCCCTTTTCCCATTCAAATTCCGCACGGGAAAAAATTCCTTCCGCCTGATCGATCTGTTTTTGGACCGTAGGCTCTTTCGTGATGCTGCCTGTCCGCTGCACATAGAAATAGAGCGGCTGGGCGATCACCGAGATTCTCTCACACTGCCAGTAGACCTGATGCACGATATATTCATCCTCATGGACTTTTCCCACCGGGAACCGCAGCTCGTCAAAGAGCGAGCGATGATACAGGCGGTTCCACGCCACGGTGAAATGTCCGTCGTCGATCCGCGCCATGGCCTCTTCCCGGTTCAGCACCGTGTCCTCGGTGATGGCCGAGCGGGATGGCATCGGCGCCCCGGCTTCGGTCACGAGCTGGTATTCGCAGAGGGCGAGTTTGGTGTGATCCTGCTGCACCCGCCGGTACAGCTGTTCGTACATTTCAGGTGCGATATAGTCATCGCTGTCCACAAAGCCGATCCACTGGCCGCGGGCGATGTCCAGCCCCGCATTCCGCGCCGCCGAAAGGCCGCCGTTTTTCTGATGGATGACCCGCACACGGGGGTCTTTTTCCGCTGCTTGATCGCAGAGCGCCGGGCATCCATCCGGGGAGCCGTCGTCCACAAGGAGAAGCTCAAAGTCCCGGAACGTCTGGGCCAAGATGGAGTCGATGCACGCTTTAAGGTACGCCTCCACCTTGTAGACCGGAACGATGATGCTGAGAGTCGGTGCCGCCATAAGGATCTGCCCCTTTCGCCTTTTTTCTGGCTTCAGTATACCATCCCGTCAGGACTCCTGCAACACCTTGGTGCGGAGCTGCGCGATGAGCCGCTCCATCAGAGCCACCCGGTTGAAGGGGGTCATCAGATAGAAGCCGTCCGCGTAGGGCAGGGCTTTCCGGGCCATCTCCAGCGAGATGGCAAGGCCCAGTTCCTCGCCCCCGGTCCGATCCAGCCCGGCGAACTTCTGAATGATCTCCTCGTCCACATGGATGCCGTTGATCTCGTTTTCCATAAAGATGGCGTTCCGCTGGCTGACCACCGGCATGATGCCCGCCAAGATCTTGGCCCGGCTGCCCAGCGTCTCCCGCGTGCGGCGGAGGTTCTCCACCGCCTGTTCGGACAGCACCGGCTGGGTCAGAAAACCGGACATCCCATTTTCCAGCTTTTCGCCCGCCCGGCGCAGCTCCACATCAAAGTTGCGGGCGTTCAGGTTCAGCGCCCCGAAGACCGTCATCGGGGTGGGCATCTCCCGGTCTTCTCCGGCCAGCGAGACGATGTACTGAGCCAGTTTGCGGGAGTTGAACTGGTAGACGTTCTTCACCTCGTCCCGCTCAGCGGTGGGGATGGGGTCCCCCGTGATGGCCAGCACCTCCCGCACGCCCTCGGCGTACAGGCCCAGCAGCAACGCCTTGGTGGCGTTCAGGTTGCGGTCCCGGCAGGTCATGTGGGGCAGGGTGCACATTCCCAGCTCCCGGTGGACCCGGCACGCCACAAGGGAGGAATCCATCCGCGCCTGCGCAATGGGGCAGTCAGCGATGGTCAGCAGGTCGGCCCCTGCCGCCTGCAATTTTCGCGCTCCCTCCAGATAACCGGTCAGGTCGGCGTTGCGGGGGGAGTCCAGCTCAATGGCAATGACCCTTTCGCCCGCGTTCAGCTTGCGCAGGAAAGCGTCCTCGTTTTCCACCGGTTTTACTTCCGTTGTGGAAAGTTTTGCCGGTTCCGCCGACAGCTTCCTCTCCGGCAGGGCATCCAGCGCCGCCCGCAGGGCTGCAATGTGGGCGGGGGTGGTGCCGCAGCAGCCGCCGAGGATGCGCACTGCGCCCTCTGCCGCCAGCCCGCTCAGCTCCCGCGCAAAGTATTCCGGCTTGCCCTGATACCGCACCTGCGTCCGGGTCACCACCGGGTAGCCCGCGTTCGGCATCACGGAAAGGGGCAGCGCCCCGCCCGCCAGCCCTCTTGCCAGCGTGCGCATCGCGCCGGGGGCTGACACGCAGTTCAGGCCCACCGCATCCACGCAGCCGCTCTCGGTCATCCGGCGGACAAGGTCCTTGCAGTAGACGCCCTCGCGGGTGTAGCCGTCCGGCAGCACCGCGAAAGACACCAGCACAAAGGCCTCCGGCACCTGCACCTTCACGGCACGGACAGCCTCCAGAATCCCCACGTCGGAGCTCAGGGTCTCGAACAAAAAGTTTTTGGCCCCCAGCGCTGCAAAACGTTCGGCCACAGCAGTATACACCCTGTCTCTTATACACATCTCCGAGCCCACGA
>ENA-OYYJ01000030-OYYJ01000030.1-human-gut-metagenome-genome-assembly--contig:-NODE-30-length-61384-cov-8.770419_pt1 | contig 61384 bp, 54 predicted proteins | sample MGYA00243248_ERZ653447 | MGnify/ENA primary metagenome ERZ653447 (study PRJEB26926, sample SAMN06165030) | human gut metagenome | biome: ENVO:00009003; feature: ENVO:2100002; material: ENVO:00002003...
CAGGCGATGCCTTCCTGATTAAAATTAAGATTTTAATCAGGAAATAGTATCAAAACGGGAGAACCCGCCGGAAATGCGGATTCTCCCATTTTCATTATGTTATTATATTGTCTCCACCGCCGTTACAGTGCGGAATAGCCGAAACTGTTGACCAGAGCGTCCAGCTTCTGACCCGCCTTGCAGTAGGGGCAGTCCCGGTAGTCGTAGCTCGCGTAGCCGGGCAGGTCTTTGATGGTGTAGACGCTGCGCACGGGGTAGCCCGCCACTTCCTCCACAGCGCTGTAGATCGCGGCGACGCCCGCCACATGGCCGCCGTAATAGCCGATGGCCTCAAGGGAGCGCTTGGCCGTAAAGCCGGTGGTAACGGAGGCCATCAGCACCAGAACGTGCTTGCCGGTGATCATCTTTCGGGTATTGTCCCGGAAAATGATCTGGGAGTTGGCGTTGTATTCCGGCTCCAGAACGTAGATGGTCTGGTGGGCGTTGATGGTCTGGAAGCCGCTTTTCGTCAGCTCCTCGGCCAGACACGTACCCAGCACCGCAGTGCCGTCCAGACACAGAATGGTATCCACCGGAGTGTCGTTGATGAAGTGGGACACCAGCTGATGGGCGCTGTCCTTGGCCTCGCTCAGGCGGGTCTTCTGGTAGGTGATGTCCACGAAGTAATTGATGTGGGAGTGATTGGTGGCAAAATGTCCCCGGGCGATGCGAAGCGGTGCGTTGCCTCTGCGGATGGGCAGATTCATCAATGTGATCATAACAGTTACCTCCGGTTAAATAATAAAAGCGTTTTTCTCATGTCCGGCAGAAGCGTTTTCGCCGGACACCTGAAAAACGCTTTTTTTCATTATATCCCGATACCGCAAAAAAGGCAAGGGCAAACCGCCCCTGCCCCTGCCAAATTTTACCTGCCAAACTTAGGCATGTTGCGCAAACGCAGCGCCTTTTCCTGCCTGTAGAACTGATGGCCGATGATCCTGCACATTTTCCCCGTGCGGATCATCCAGTCCACCTTCCCGAAGCTCGCCCACATCACGTTGTCCGTCTCCCCGGGCTGCAAAACGATGCTTTTCAGGGGGATACGCCGGAACAGGCAGTAGTGGTCATAGAAGATGTTGCGCTCCCGGTCGCTGTCCAGTAGCTCAAATTCCTCCGGCTCCGCCTGAATGCCCGTCTCCTCGTACAGTTCCCGGGCGATGGCCTGACGGCTGGTCTCCCCCGCCTTCACCGCGCCGCCGGAGTTTTCCCATGTCCCGGCGAAGCTCTTTTCCCGGGCGCGGCGGGTCAGAAGCAGATGCCCCCGGCCGTCGTAGACCCAGACGCAGACCACGACGCCGTATTCTCCCGGCTTCCATGGCGTTCCCCGCCTGTGCAGCTTCCCCGTCAGGTTCCGGTTCTCGTCGTAGATATCGTTCAGCTCCATCCGCCGCTTCCCTCCTCACTATATTGTTAGTTTAACACAGGAGCGAAAAAAAGGCAATGAAGAAACGGTTCATTTTCCCTTTTCCTATTGTATCTTCCGAAAAAATGTGGTAGACTGAATTGGATTATCCTATTTATCGTGTTTTGGAGGCCGTATGCGTTTTCATTTTCCCCCATAGTCCCCCTCCCCTGCAACTAAAAAACGATATTCTGGAGGGAACACTATGTCTCAATTAACCGAAGAAATCAGCCGGCGGCGTACCTTTGCCATCATTTCTCACCCCGACGCCGGTAAAACCACCCTGACCGAAAAATTCCTGCTCTACGGCGGCGCCATCGCTCAGGCAGGCGTGGTTAAGGGCAAGAAAAACTCCCGCGCCGCCACCTCCGACTGGATGGAGATCGAAAAGCAGCGCGGTATTTCCGTCACGTCCTCCGTGATGCAGTTTCAGTACAACGGCTTCTGCATCAACATTCTGGACACCCCCGGCCATCAGGACTTCTCCGAGGATACCTACCGCACCCTCATGGCCGCCGACTCCGCCGTCATGGTCATCGACGGCGCGAAAGGCGTGGAGCCCCAGACCCGGAAGCTGTTCAAGGTCTGCGCCATGCGCCACATTCCCATTTTCACCTTCGTGAACAAGATGGATCGGGAAGCCAAAGACCCCTTCGATCTTCTGGACGAGGTGGAGCGGGAGCTGGGCATCGAGACCTACGCCATGAACTGGCCCATCGGCTCCGGCAAGGATTTTCAGGGCGTCTATGACCGGGAAAAGGCCGAGCTGCTGTTCTTCTCCGGCGTCTCCGGGAAGAAGCGGGCGGATAAGCTGGAAATCGATCTGTACGACCCGCAGGTCGCCCAGCTGCTGGACAGCGAGGAAAAGCACCGGCAGCTCATCGACGACGTAGAGCTTCTGTCCGCCGGACGGGAAATGGATATGCAGGCCGTCCGGGACGGGCAGCTGTCGCCTGTGTTCTTCGGTTCCGCGCTGACCAATTTCGGCATCGAGCCGTTTCTGGAAGCGTTCCTGAAGCTGACGCCGCCTCCCCTCGCCCGCACCGCCGACTGCGGCGTGATCGACCCCTTCAGCCCGGATTTCTCCGCCTTCGTCTTCAAGATTCAGGCGAACATGAACAAGGCGCACCGGGACCGTCTGGCCTTCATGCGCATCTGCTCCGGCAAGTTCCAGCGGGACGCGGAATATTTCCACGTCCAGGGCAATAAGAAAATGCGTCTTTCTCAGCCCCAGCAGCTGATGGCCGCCGAGCGGGAAATCGTGGACGAAGCCTACGCCGGGGACGTTATCGGCGTTTTTGACCCGGGCATTTTCTCCATCGGCGACACCATCACCGTTCCGGGGAAGAAATTCAAGTATTCCGGCATTCCCACCTTCGCCCCCGAGCATTTCTGCCGGGTATCCGCCAAGGACTCCATGAAGCGCAAGCAGTTCGTCAAGGGCACCGAGCAGATCGCCCAGGAGGGTGCCATTCAGATCTTCAAGGTTCCCGGCTCCGGCTTTGAGGAGGTCATCGTGGGCGTCGTGGGTACGCTGCAATTTGACGTGTTCCAGTACCGCATGAAAAACGAGTACGGCGTGGATCTGCGGATGGACATGCTGCCCTACGAGGAGATCCGTCTCATCGACGAATACCCCGGCGACCTGTCCGACCTGAACCTCGGCTCTGACGCGGAGCTTCTGGAGGACTACCGCGGCCGCAGTCTGCTGGTATTCTCCAGCTTCTGGGCGATCGACTTCACCTGCCGCCGCAACCCCGGCCTGAAGGTCTCGGAGATCGTGGTGGCCGAGGGCTGATTTTCGTACCTTACGTTGGGAGGGAATTGTGTGAAACCGTGGCAGCATTTCAAGACCATAACCAAGCACCGCTGGCTGGTGATGCTGGGCTGCTTTCGGGTGGGGCTGTACCGTCAGGGGCTGACCCACGACCTGAGCAAATACTCCCCCACGGAATTCTGGACGGGGGCGCGGTACTATCAGGGCAACCGCAGTCCCAACGCCGCCGAGCGGGAGGACAAGGGCTACAGCGAGGCATGGATGCACCACAAGGGGCGCAACCGCCACCACTACGAATACTGGACGGACATGAACCGGGAGACGAAGTGCTACGAGCCTGTCCCCATGCCCCGGCGGTACTTTGTGGAGATGGTGATGGATCGCCGTGCGGCCTGCATGACCTATCAGGGCAAAGCATACCGGGACGATTCCGCCCTGCAATACTTTGAGCGCAGCCGGGAAAAGGATTTGATGCACCCGGAGACCAGCCGCCAGCTCCGCTTCATTCTGGGGATGCTGGCCGAGAAGGGCGAAGCGGAGACCTTCTCCTATCTGCGCCGGTCTGTGCTGAAAGGAAAGCCCTTCCCATGGGAGGAAGCGCAGGATAGCCTTATGCGCAAATAAAAAGAAAACAGGAGCTGACCGGCGTTACCCGTCCGGTTGGCTCCTGTTTATTGCATTTTCCACGCGATCATACTATTTCTCGATAAAATGGTTAACACCATTTTATCCTGCGAAGGATTCGCAGGCCGCCGGTGGCGGCGAGAAATGTATGGACTTACGTTTTTTGCGGCTACGCCGCTGGCTGCTGAAACAGCAGCCGAATAAAACGGTTTTTAACCGTTTTATTGAAAACTAGTATCAGCCATGGTGCGCCCTAATGATCCGCTGCGTCGGCACTGTCCGGGTTTGAACGCCAGCCTTCCATAAGTTCATCGTTCTCCATGATAAACGGGCGCGCCGTGCTCTGTCCCCAGGAGACATCGTACTTGCCCATGAGATAATCGCTCAGTTCCGTACGATCAGCAAAACGCAGCAGCCGGTACGGCTCCTGAAAGGCCACCTTTTCCACGAAATAAAGGGTCCCGTCATCCGCCGTCAGAAGCACCCCGACATGCCCGACAAACAGGATGGATTCCTCCTCGGTAGGCTTATCGTGGAAGAACACAGTGATGAGGCGGATTCTTTCGTTCTCCCGGAACGAAATACCCCTGGATTTCCATTCCTCCCGCACAGCCTGAACATGACGTTGAACATCCGTGGTGTCCTCCGCCCTCATGGCGGAATACAGGGCGCGAAAATCGGTCAGACTGCTTCCCCCCAGCGCCTCCGGGTCAGTCCTAAGCGTTTCCTCGTCCATGAACAGCACATCTTCGCCCGCAGCATCCACAGGGGTGCTGTCTCCTGCGGACAGGAAATCACCGAACAGTTCCATTGCGGTTATCCGGCAGTTATAGCCCGGAAAATTGCCGTTCTTTGCCATCCACGCATCCTGCATCTCATATGGGTCATATTTTGTGTCCAGCGGTTTTGCCTTTTCAAAACCCGCCGTCAGCCATTCCTCCCGCACGCTTTCATTGAAGCTGTCTACACGGTTGAAGAAGCCCTGAATGCGGTTTCCTGACACCCCGGCGCCGGAAAGCATATCTTCCAGAAGCTTCTGTGATACGCTGTCGTTGAGGTTCGTGTACTCGATTTTATCCAATGCCGGACGCTCATCCGGCGAATCCGTATCCGCGCCGCAGCCCGCGAATGCGGAAGCGATAAGAATAACACATATAGCCAGCATGATCTGCCGAAATGATTTCATAATCTGCTCCATCCTTTCGTAAAGCCTATTATACCACCCAGGCATAAAATCTATGCTAAGGGAGAGGCCGTTGGGGCGATTGGAACAGCGAAAGGCTGGCTTTTACTACCCGGCTGACAAAACGGATCATTTCCTCTTTGCTGTACTTGTCGTAACCCTCCACGACGACGTGCATCAAACCGTTTGACAGATGGGTATACATCATTTCCAGTTCTGTCTCACTGGCTCCGGGCAGCTCTTTCCGCCAGTAGGCAATGCTGCCCTTCTTGGCCAAGGCAATCATCCGCATGAGAACCGTGGAGTTTGTATTCCCCAGAATCAGAACCCGGCAGGCTGCCTGATTCTGATCGACAATATCGTAGATCGCTTCGATCAGAGCCGTCACGTCAAACGAATTGACATAGCGAAGGGATTCCTCAAATGCATCGATGAGCTCGTTCTCGATGCTCTCCATCAGGGCAAAACAATCGCTGTAATGGGCATAGAAGGTGGCACGGTTCAGCTGCGCCAGCGCGCAAACCTCCTTCACCGTGATTCTGTTTACAGGTTTATCCTTCAGCAGCTTCAGAAAGGACTGCTTGAGCACCATTTGCGTATAGCGTTTTCTTGCATCCATTTTCTCCATATAGAGCCCCTCCAAAAAAAGTTTACAAAGATTATCAACACTTGGGCAGACGGTGTTGCTTTTCTTTCAGCCGTATGGCAAGTGCTGATTGTTTCCGTCTTTCCCCTCAAGTATACTGTACTTGTGAAAGATAATCAACACTTGTATGCTTATTGGGAGGAGGCTTTTTGAATGTTTGATCAATATCTTATTACAGGTGCTACCGGCTTCCTCGGTAGGGCTGTTGCAGAGGAGCTGGTGCGCCGCAGAGCGCAAGTGCATGCGCTTGTACTGCATAATGACCCCTATATCCATTTGCTCCCCAAAGAAGTCCATACCGTCGTCGGTGATGTGTGCGTGAAAAACTCGCTGGCAGACTTCTTTGCGGATGCCGGCAGCCGTACCTGTGTGATTCACTGCGCCGGTGTCATCTCCGTCGCGTCCAGACCCGGTTCGAAGCTCTATCAGGTCAATGTAGGTGGGACATGGCGGGTTCTCCGGCAATGTATGAAGCGCAATGTGGGAAGGCTGATCCATGTCAGCTCCGTCCATGCCATACCGGAAAAGCCAAAGGGCTGCATCATTACTGAGGATTGCGAATTTTCTCCGGGGCTTGTGGACGGAGATTACGCCAAGAGCAAGGCGACTGCAACAGAGCTGGTCTTCGATGCGGCGAAGCGCGGGCTGAATGCCAGTATTGTCTTTCCCTCCGGCATCATCGGGCCGGGCGACATACAGGGCGGGAGCTTCACCTCAATGGCGAAGTCTTTCCTCTCCGGAAAGCTGCCCTTTGCCGTTCGCGGCGGATATGACTTCGTGGATGTGCGGGATGTGGCAAAAGGCATCCTCGCCTGCTCCGAAAGCGGAGAACCCGGCAAGGGATACATTTTGTCCGGCCACTATGTCACCATTCGCAAGATGCTTCAGCTCGTGGGGAAGGCTGCAAAGCTGAGGTATCGCCCCATCTGCCTGCCGCTGGGGCTTGCAAAGCTGGCGGCTCCATACTATGAACGCCGAAGCCTGAGGGAGCAAAAGCCGCTGTTTTTCACCCCTTATTCCGTTGCCGTCCTTGCCTCAAACGGCTGCTTCAGCCATGCCGCAGCGTCGGAACGCTTTGCATATCAGCCGCGCCCCGTGGAGGAGACCTTGCGGGACATGACAGCCTGGCTTCTGAATCAAAAAGGAACGTGATCCTCTATCAACCGAAAGCACCTTGGGCAGACTGTGCGCTATGGATATGCTCTGCAATCCCGGTTGCCATCAGCACGCATTCTATGATATAATGGAAGAGAGGGTTATGAAAGCGTGCATTCGCCCGCGGATTCATCCTGTCTCCATTCTCCCTTATACGAGTTTTTAATAAAACGCTTAAAAGCGTTTTATTCGGCCGCAGGATTGCGGCCAGCGGCCACTGCCGCAAAAAACGAAGTCATACTGAACTCCAATTAAAATCTTTAGAAAAGATTTTAATTGCCCGAAGGGCAAGGAGTTCATATGAGACTTGTTTTGTGATTTCTTTCCTTATAAATCACAAAACCGGCAGCGCCATTAGGCGATGTCTTCCTGATTAAAATCAAAGATTTTAATCAGGAAATAGTATCAGTCACCTTCGGTGACAGCTCTCCCAGAGGGAGAGCCAAGGGGATGTACCCCACTACATACGAAAAATGGAGCGTATCGTTTCCGATACGCTCCATTCACTGTTTTACGACCACCCAGCAGACCGTTGGGTGATTTTTTACTCCTTTGAATTATTTCTTCAGGTATGCGTCGATGGCAGCCGCGCCCTTCTTGCCTGCGCCCATGGCGAGGATGACGGTGGCAGCGCCGGTGACGGCATCGCCGCCGGCGAAGACGCCGGTACGGGTGGTCATCTCGTTCTCGTCCACGATCAGGCCGCCCTTGCGGTTGGTGTCCAGACCGGGGGTGGTGGAGCGGATCAGGGGGTTGGGGCTGGTGCCGAGGGCCATAATAACGGTGTCCACGTCCAGCACAAATTCGCTGCCCTCAATGGCGATGGGACGACGGCGTCCGGAGGCGTCCGGCTCGCCCAGCTCCATGCGCACGCACTTGATGCCGTTCACGCGGCCATCTTCGCCGCCCAGAATCTCCACGGGGTTGCACAGGGTCTTGAACTCGATGCCCTCTTCCTTGGCGTGGTGCTGCTCTTCCAGACGGGCGGGCATTTCGGCCTCACCACGGCGGTAGACGATGTACACGTGCTCCGCGCCCAGACGCATTGCGCAGCGGGCGGCGTCCATGGCCACGTTGCCGCCGCCGACCACCGCCACAGCCTTGGACTTGATGACGGGGGTGTCGGCTTCCTCGGTGTAGGCCTTCATCAGGTTGGTACGGGTCAGATATTCGTTAGCGGACAGAACGCCCTTCAAAGACTCGCCGGGGATGTTCATGAACATGGGCAGACCCGCGCCGGAACCGACGAACACGGCCTTGTAGCCCATCTCGAACAACTCGTCAATGGTCAGAATCCGGCCGATGACCATGTTGGTCATGACCTCGACGCCCTGGGCTTCCAGCTTCCTGACCTCGTTGGCCACGATGGCCTTGGGCAGACGGAACTCGGGGATGCCGTAAACCAGCACGCCGCCGGCAGTGTGCAGCGCTTCAAAAATGGAGACCTGATAGCCCTTCTTGGCAAGGTCGCTGGCGCAGGTCAGACCGGCAGGGCCGGAACCCACCACGGCCACCTCGATGCCGTTGGAGACGGCCTTCTCGGGCATGGCGTTGACGTTCTCCCGGTACCAGTCGGCGACGAACCGCTCCAACCGGCCGATGGCAACGCTTTCGCCCTTGATGCCCCGGACGCACTTGCTCTCACACTGGCTCTCCTGCGGGCAGACACGGCCGGACAGGGCGGGCAGAGCGTTGGTGGATGTAATGATCTCGTAAGCGGCCTTGAAATCGCCCTCATGCACCTTGGCGATGAACTCGGGGATGCGGACGTTGACGGGGCAGCCCTCCACGCACTTGGGCTTCTTGCAGTTCAGGCAGCGGCCTGCTTCTTCCATCGCCATTTCGGCGGTATAGCCCAGCGCAACCTCCTTGAAGTTGTGGGCGCGAACCTGAGGTTCCTGCTCAGGCATAGGGGTCTTGGTAAGGGTCATGTTAGCCATTTTGCATTACCTCCTTATTTGATCAGGGCCTTGCCCATGGACTCAATGCGGCAGACGTGGTTCTCTTTGACCTCGGCCTCCCGGTCGCGGTAGGTGCCGTTGCGGCTGGTCAGCTCGGCAAAGTCTACCTGATGACCGTCGAATTCGGGGCCGTCCACGCAGGCGAACTTGGTCTCGCCGCCCACGGTGACGCGGCAGCCGCCGCACATGCCGGTGCCGTCCACCATGATGGGGTTCAGGGAAACCATGGTATGGACGCCGAAGGGCTGGGTGGTTCTGCATACGAACTTCATCATGGGCACGGGGCCGATGGCCAGCACCTCGTCGAAGGTCTCACCGGCCTCCAGCAGCTCCTGCAGGGGCTGGGTGACCAGGCCGTGACGGCCGTAAGTACCGTCGTCGGTCATAAGAATCAGCCGGTCGGCTGCTGCCTTGAACTCGTCCTCCAGAATGACGATGTCCTTGCTGCGGAAACCGACGATAACGGTCACTTCCGCACCGGCTTCCTTGAACGCCTTGGCAGAGGGCAGGGCAATGGCGCAGCCCACGCCGCCGCCGACCACGCAGACCTTCTTCTTGCCCTCCACGGGGGTGGGCTTGCCCAAGGGGCCTACAAAGTCGTGGATGTAGTCGCCTTCCTTCAGCGCACCCAGGGCGTTGGTGGAGAAGCCGACCTTCTGGAAGATAATGGTAACGGTACCCTTTTCCCGGTCATAACCGGCGATGGTCAGGGGAACACGCTCTCCCATCTCGTCGATGCGGAAAATGATGAACTGACCGGCCTTTGCCTTACGGGCGACAAAGGGCGCTTCGATCTCCATCAGGGTGACGGAGGCGTTCAGCTCCTGCTTGCGAACGATTTTATACATGTTCTAATCCGTCCTTTTCAGATTTTTCAGGGGATAGAGTCACACACACCTATCGGATTCATTATAAAGCGTTCGGGGTATTTTGTCAAATGAGAATGTTCCTTTTTTGTGGAAAATGCTTACAAAACCCGAAACATGTCCCTTAGCCCGCCAGCGCGAAGTAAACCAGCACCACCACGCCCAGAATGATGCGGTAAACGCCGAAGGCGGAGAAGGAGTGCTTCCGCACGTATTCCATCAGTCCCCGGATGACCAGCAGGCTCACCAGGAACGACACCACGCACCCCACGATCAGCACGCCGATCTCGGTGCCGGTGGCGGCGACACCGCTGAGAAGGAACTTCAGCCCCTTGATGGCGGACGCCCCCAGCATGGTGGGGATGGCCATGAAGAAGGAGAATTCCGCGCCGGCGCTGCGTCCCACGCCGATGAGGATCGCACCCAGAATGGTGGAGCCGGAACGGGAGGTACCGGGGATCAGGCTCAGGCACTGGAAGCAGCCGATGAGCAGGGCGGTCTTATAGTCGATGGCGTACACATCCTCCACCGTCTTTCCCCCCACCCGGCGGGCATTGCGCCGCTCCACCAGAATGAAGGCTACACCGTAGACGATCAGCGCGATGGAGACTACGGTGGCGTTATGGAAGTGGGCTTCCATCCACTCGTCAAATAGTACGCCCACGATGCCCGAAGGGATGATGGCGGCGATGACCTTGAACCACAGCTGCCATGTCTGCTTTTTCTCCCCCTCCGTCTTCCGGGGAGAGAACGGGTTGAGCTTATGGAAGAACAGGACGATCACGGCCAGAATCGCCCCCAGCTGGATGACCACGTCGAACATGCTCCGGAATGCGTCGGAAACGTTCAGGGTAATGAATTCGTTCAGTAAAATCAGATGTCCCGTGGAGGAAATTGGCAGCCACTCCGTGACACCCTCCACAATGCCGAAAAGCACGGCTTTTAACAGTTCCATCAAATCAGTCTCCTTCTTTCAGCTTGGGGGAAACGTTGGCAGTCCCCCGGTTTTCCGCCCCTATCATACCCGCAAAGCGCCGGATTTTCAAGTGCAACTTGTCCGTTCATAAATTGGGGTGGAAGTCTTTACAATTTGTTCACTAGAAAGTGGAAATTCTCGCTATAATAAGGAGAAAGGGAAATATAAGGCAGCCCCGCACAATTGTGCGGAGTCGCCGAAAGAGAAATTGGGAGGAAGATAGCTATGGCTGTTTCTGTTTTGATCGTAGAGGATGACCGCAACATTGCGGAACTGCTGCAAATGTATCTGGAGAAGGAGGGCTACGCCGTCACCGTGGCGGCGGACGGCGGACAGGGTCTTGCCAAATTCCGCGCCATCAAGCCCGATCTGGTGCTGCTGGACGTGATGATGCCCGTGATGGACGGCTGGTCGGTGTGCAAGGCCATCCGTGCCGAAGCCCAGACCCCCATCATCATGCTCACCGCCAAGGGCGACACTGAGTCCAAGGTCATGGGTCTGAAAACCGGCGCGGACGACTACATCACCAAGCCCTTTGAGATGAAGGAAGTGCTTGCCCGGATCGAGGCGGTTCTGCGGCGCACCTCCGGCGTGGCCGCGGAGAAGAAGGCGCGTCGGCTTGTGTTCGATAAGCTTATCATCGACATGGACGCTTTCGAGCTGACCGTAGACGGCAAGAAGGTGGATACGCCCCCCAAGGAGATGGAGCTGCTTTATTACCTCGCTTCCTCTCCCAACCGGGTCTACACCCGCAACCAGCTGCTGGATGAGGTATGGGGCTTCGACTACTTCGGCGACTCCCGCACCGTGGACGTTCACGTAAAGCGGCTGCGTGAAAAGCTGGAGGGCGTCAGCGACCAGTGGAGCCTGAAAACCGTCTGGGGTGTCGGGTACAAATTCGAGGTGCTGTGAGCATGAAAAGTAGCTTCGGCCGCAGCTTTTTCACCGCCGCGGCGATCCTGCTGGTGGCCATGACCATTCTGGGCGCGTCCTTTCAGATAAAGGTCAACCAGTTCCTCACGGACACCACCGTCTCCGGGCTACAGCAGAACGCGGACACCATTGCGGAGCTGGCCGCCGCCTATTTTAACAACGGCGGAATGTACAACCGGTCGTTTCAGCTGAACCTGACCGTGGCCTCTCAGGTATCCGGCGCCGACGCCGTGGTCTGCGACAGCGAGGGGAACGTGGTGCTCTGCTCCGACGCTCCCTCCGGCTGTGAGCATCAGGGCTTGCAGCTGAATCAGGCGTATCTGCAAAAGGTCATTCGCAGCGGCGGCGACACCGCCACCGGGGTCATCAACGGCCTGTACTCCGACCGCCGCTACATGGTCTCCCGCCCCATTCTCGTGGACGGGAACGCGGGGGGCATCGTGCTGGTCTCCACACCGGCCAATGACATCACCCAGATCATGAATAAGATCTCCAACATCTTCCTCACCGCGGCGCTGTTCGTGGTGCTGATCTCCGTGCTGGCCGTCACCGCCTTTGCCCGGCGGGAGAGCCGCCCGCTGAAAGAGCTGGCGAAAACCGCCAACGCCTTCGGCCACGGCGATCTGGAAGCCCGGGTACGGCTGGACGACGATTACTCCGCGGAAATGGAGGAAGTGGCCGTCGCCTTCAACAACATGGCATCCTCCCTGCAAAAGAGCGAGTACCGGCGTCAGGAATTCGTCGCCAACGTCTCCCACGAGCTGAAGACCCCCATGACCACCATTTCCGGCTACGTTGACGGCATTCTGGACGGCACCATCCCGGAAGACAAGCGGGAGCATTACCTGCACATCGTCTCCGACGAGACGAAGCGCTTAAGCCGTCTCGTGCGCAGTATGCTGGACATTTCCCAGCTGCAGAAAGAGGGCGGCATCCCCGAGGAAAAGAAGATGCACTTCGACCTTGAGGAATGCGCCGGGCAGGTGCTCATCACCTTCGAGAAGAAGATCAACGACAAGCACCTGAACGTCAACGTGGATATGCCGGAGCACCCGGTGTACACCATGGCGAACCCGGACTACATCACGCAGGTCATTTACAATCTCATCGACAACGCCGTGAAGTTCTGCCCCGACGGGGGCAATCTGGGGCTGCGCATCAAAGAGGGCGGCAGCAAGGCTTACGTCTCCGTCTCCAACGACGGCGAGACCATCCCGCCGGACGAGCTGCCGTTGGTATTCGACCGGTTCCACAAGCTGGACAAATCCCGCTCCCAGAACCGGGACGGCTGGGGATTGGGTCTGTACATTGTGAAGACGATCGTATGCAGCCACGGCGAGGATATTTCCGTCAGCTCCAAGGACGGGAAAACCGAATTTACCTTCACCATGCCGCTGGTGAATTAAGGAAACTCTGAATAAATCGGCAAGAGCTTCCTAAGGACCCTTTTTTCGAGGTAACGATATGGACGAACGTAAAAATAACAATCATCCCTGGGATGACAGCGTGTACGGCACAGGCCGTACAGAGCCGCCGAAAAGCCACGGCGGCACCGTGGCGCTGCTGCTGATTTTAATTATCTTTCTGTGCGGCATCATCACGGTTCTGGGCGTTCTGAACGTGCGGCTGTTCCAGAAACTGAACACCCGGCGGGAAAGCGAGCAGTCCATTTCCTTCGCCACCGGCGCGGAGCTGCCCGCGGAGACCACCGCCCTTCCCACGGAATCCATTGACGCCACCTTGGGCGAGGACACTCCCACCATCGACTTGCAGAAATGCCCTCAGGGCGTGGAGAACGTCCCCACCGAGGGCGCGCTGTCCCTTCAGAAAATTTACAGCCGGAATATCGACTCCGTGGTATCCATCACCAGCACCGGTCAGGGCACAACCGCCACCGGCACCGGCGTGATCCTGACGGAGGACGGGTACATCGTGACCAACTGCCATGTGGTAGAAAACGGTATCTCCATCACGGCGCAGCTGACGGACGGCCGGACGCTGCCCGCCATGCTGGTGGGCGCTGATTCCGTGTCCGACCTTGCGGTGCTGCACATAGACACGACGGGTCTGACCCCGGCGCAGTTCGGTGATTCCGATTCCCTCCGGGTGGGCGACACCGTGGTCGCCATCGGTGACCCGCTGGGCGTCAAATTCCGGGGCACTTACACCGACGGCATCATCTCCGGCATCGGGCGGGACATGGATATGGACGGGCGCACCATGACCCTGATCCAGACCAATGCCGCCCTGAATTCCGGCAACTCCGGCGGCCCGCTCATCAACTGCTACGGTCAGGTCATCGGCATCAACACCATGAAGATCGGTGCGTTCACCGACTCCGCCGGTGTGGAGGGTCTGGGCTTCGCCATTCCCAGCTCCACCGTGAAGGAGGTGGCAGAGCAGCTGATCTCTCAGGGCTATGTCTCCGGCCGGCCCACGCTGGGTCTGGAGGGGGAGTCCCTGTCCTCTTTCGACCAGTATTACTACCGGCTCCCCGCCGGGCTGTATATCACCAACGTTGACCGCGGCAGCGACGCCGCCGCCAAGGGCATTGAAGAAGGCGACATTCTCCTCAGCGTCAACGGAACCAATGTGACCACCATGGACGCCCTGAACGGCGCGGTCTACAATCTGGACGTGGGCGACACGGTGGAGGTCGTGATCTACCGCAGCGGTAAGCAATACCGCGTCTCCCTCACCGTCACAGAGGACAAAGGATAGCAACTTTAGGGAAACCCTGGCGAGATCATCTGCGGCTGTGAGCGGATCTTTTCCGTCCACTCTTCGGTATCGAAAGCGGAAAATACACAAAGTATTTCTCCGTCTTCGATAGCTCGATTGGCCGAGAAATCCCTCGCTCACAGCTCTTGCCGATCTCGTCAGAGCTTCCCTGCTGCCGGCTTCCTCATGGGAACGCCGGCAGACTTCATTTGGAGGAACAATTATGGAACCTATTTTTCAGCAGGATTTTCCCGTTCAGGAGCTGTGCGTTGACCGCTATGGCCGCCTGAAGCCATCCACCCTTTTATATTTCGCGCAGGAGATCGCGGGGCGGCACTGCGACGAGCTTGCGGACACGCTGGAAAGCCACCGGCTGTTCTGGGCGGTGACCCGGCACCGGGTGCAGATCAACCGTCTCCCGGAACTGGGCGAAACCGTCCACATTGAGACATGGCCCATGCCCAACACCCACGTCGGCTATCCCCGGTCCATTGTCATCTACGATCAGGCGGGCAATGAGTGCTCCCGTTCTATCAGCCTCTGGGTTCTGATGGATCAGGATACCCGAAGCAGTGTTTCTCCCGACAAGAGCGGCATCATCGTTCCCGGTACGCTTCGGGGAACGGAGCTGGCGCTTCCCGGCGGTCTGGTTCCCAGAGCGATGGAACACAGCTGCCAGCGGGACGTATGCTTTACCGACCTCGACCGCAACGGACATATGAACAACACCCGCTACATGGACTGGATCGACGATCTTCTCCCCAGCGACTTCCACCGGGAGCATCCCGTGAAAGAATTTGCCGTGCGCTACCACAGCGAAGCGCGGGAGGGACAGCGCCTTGACCTGCACTGGGACTTTGTGGAGGACAACTGCCTCCGGGTAGACGCCCACCGCAGGAACGAAACGAAGGAAGAGCTGGTGTTTTCCGCCAAAGTTCTGTTCGACTGAACCTCCCAGATACAGTGTTATGTAAATTAGAGATATCTCCACAGTTTTATGCAAAGCTGTGGAGATATTTTGATACGCCCCTTTTTTTCCTTTATTTTTCAACCGTTTTCCCGGCCAATCCTGTGGAGAAACCTGTGGAGAATGTGGATAACTCATTTTATGTAAACGTTACAAGTTGTTACAGAATATATTATGTTAACTTGTACCTCGACCAAAATCACTCTTATACAACAAACACAGCGGTACCCGGATTTCCTCGGATACCGCTGTTTTTCGTTCATACTGAACTCCAATTAAAATCTTTAAAAAAGATTTTAGGGTCTATCTGAAAACCGTCAACACGCCCAAACAGCGGGTCTTTTCCGTCTGCTGTGCACCATTTTCCCTTGCAATACACAAAGTATTTCTGCGGAAAAATGGCTTCATCAGACGAAAAATCCCTCGCTGTTGGTCATATTTCCGGTTTTCAGATAGACCCTAATTGGAGTTCAGTATGAGTTGGTAAAAGCCCCGAAAGCTTCGGCTTTCGGGGCTTTTTGCATCGTACTGAATGAAAATTGTGAGGGGAAATCAGCCGCAGAGCTTTGCCTGTTCCGCCGCCACACCGGCTTCACAGCTGCGCATGGCGAGGATGGTCTTTTCCATCAGTTCCTCCAGCGTCCAGCCAAGACGGTCAGCGCCGGTCTGGATCACGTCACGGGAGCATCCGGCGGCGAACTTCTTGTCCTTGTATTTCTTTTTCAGACTGCTGACCTCCATGTCCATGACGCTCTTGCTGGGGCGCATCCGGGCGGCTGCACCGATCAGGCCGGTCAGCTCGTCGGCGGCAAAGAGAATCTTCTCCATTTTGTGAGTCGGCTCCACGTCACAGCACAGGCCGTAGCCGTGGGAGCAAATGGCGTGAACCATCTCCGGACTGGCATTGATCTCAGCCAGCAGCTCCGGCGCCTTGACGCAGTGCTGCTCGGGGTAGCGTTCAAAGTCCACATCATGCAGAAGGCCGCACAGACCCCAGAAGTCCGCGTCTTCGCCCTCCTGCTGGGCGAACCAGCGCATGACGCCCTCAACGGTCAGAGCGTGGAGAATGTGAAACGGCTCCTGATTGTATTTTTGCAGCAGGGCAAGCGCCTGCTCCCGTGTTACTTCCATAAAAATACCTCCTGTAAGAAGTTTGCAACCATTCTACGACTGCCGGGGATATTTGTCAATGAAAAAAACGACCGGATTCTCTTAGGCCCTATCTGAAAACCGTCAACATGCCCAAACAGTGGGTCTTTTCCGCCTGCTGTGCACCATTTTCCCTTGTAATACACAAAGTATTCCTGCGGAAAAATGGCTTCAGCAGGCGAAAAATCCCTCGCTGTTGGTCATATTCCCGGTTTTCAGATAGACCCTAAATTTCCATGAAGGAAGCCCCGGCTTCGCATCAGCGAAGCCGGGGCTGTGGTTTTTACTTGGAATGCTTAGCTGGCTCTGATGACCAGATCCTTGCGGATATACTTGGTGTCGCCGTCGGTCATGGGCATGGCCTCCACCGTGGCGTCATACCATTCCTGCGTGTCGGTGTTGCGCAGCTCGGTTTCGATCTGGTAGTCGCGGTAGGTGGTATCGCTCTTGCCCACGAAGTACATAACATGGTAGCCGTACTGGGACTCGATGATGCCGGTGTTGCCGGTCTGGCGGCTTTCGTCGAAGCACCAGTCGTTGAAGCTGGACACCATCTGGCCGGGGTAGACGTTCTCGTACAGGCCGCCGGTGGTGCCGTTGCCGTCGTCGGACTTCTCATTGGCCAGAGCAGCGAAGGAATCCTCGGTGGCGTCGCCGGACATCCACTCGTCCAGAATTTCCTCGGCCTTCTGCTTGGCAGCTTCCTTCTCCTCGTCGGAGTAGGTGGTGGTGCCGGTGGTGGAATCGGTGGTGCCGCCCTCAAACTTGATCAGAATGTGACGCACGTTCACCAGCGGGAAGGTGTTGTCGTTGGAACCGGTGAAGAACACGGCATAGTAGCCCTGCGTGGTCGTGGTTTCCTTGCCGTCGTCATCGGTAGAGGTGGAAGTATTGGCGATGACGGTCTTGTCGCCTTCCTTGCGGGCGCTGTCGATGACCCAGTCTCTGATGGTGGTGGAGACGGAGGAATACTGCTGGTCGGTGTAGGCGGTGCTGGAAGCCTCGGTGTCCCGGTTGACATCCAGAGCGGCGATGGCGGCGTCAAAGTCCTCGACGGTGGCGACATCCTCGCCGATCAGGGAATCAGCGGCTTCCTTGGCGGCCTTCACGGCCTCATCGCTGTCCGCGTCAACCTCATCCGTCTGGAACTTGCTGGCGGCGAGGTAGTAGGTGTTGTAGGTGAAGGAGGAATACTTCTCGTAGTTCTCGCTCTCAGCGGCGCGCAGGTCGGCGTCGGTATAGGTCAGGGAAGACGAATAGCTGTTGCGGTAGGCACTGGCGAGGGCGTTGAGGGTAACGTACTGTCTGTAGCTTTCCTCCGTTGCGCCGTTGCCGTACTGGGCTTTCAGGAAGTCCTTGGTGCTGGAATAGCCGTACAGGTTGGCATAGAGCTTCATGTTGTTAATGGCGCTGTCGATATCGGCAAGGTCGTCTTCGGACAGGGTGAAGCCTGCGGCCTCAGCGGCGTCTGCCAAGGCGTAGGCGCTGCGGGCATTGTCCTTGGCGGTGTTCAGAAAATCGTCCGCCCAGGTCAGGCCGGTGTCATTGTTGATGACCTGCTCGTTCAGGGGCTTGGAGGTGTCCAGACCAAGCATGGCGGCGTAGCTGCCGTAGTTGGAGTTAAAGTTGTTGATGGCGCTCATATAGAAGTAGTTCAGCTCGGCATTGCTGATCTCGTGATCGCCCACGGTCAGTGCCACGGTGTTCCGCTCGCGGACACCGCTGTTGGTGATGCTTCTGGTGACGCCAATGGCGATCGCGAATACCACCATGACAGCCAGAACGACGACAAAAATGGTGGTGTAAAGCGTCAGTTTCTTTGCTTCCTTCTGCTCAGCGACCTGTTTTTCCGTCATTTTGGCGGTCTGCTGCTCATTGCGAAGCTTCTTCTTGCTGGATGCGCTCATGTAATCAAATCCTCTCATTTGTCCTTTTGGTCATAACGCGATTGGTTTTACGCACAGACCAGAGTATTATAATCTATTTTCCCGCCGGTTTCAAGGGGCAATCTGCCGAAGAAGACGGAATTAGAAAAAAATTTACAGAAAATCTGCATCGGCTGCCCTACAAAGGCGCGTATATGACCCGCGGGTGCGATAACCAAGGGTGAGAAAAACGTTGCTAAGCCGAAGGCAATCTGGTCAGAGTTTCCCCCAATAAAAAACACGGGGAGCCGAAGCTCCCCATGCACCCCGCTTTAGCCGTATCGCATCCAATTATGACCTGCACGAAAAGGCAGGTGGGATGCCGCTCCCGACCATTACTGCTCCCAGCGTCCACCATCCGTCGATGCGGGGGCGGGAGGTCTGCAAACAGGCCGGGAAGTCTAACGTCCCAATAAGAAAATGTGGGTCCAAAAGGACACGCTACGCACCAAGCAGGAGGAATACCGCGCTTACTCCGCGTCCTCCGAGTAAAGAGAATCCATAATCAGGTCGTACACGGCCTGCAATTCCGCCTCGTCCTCGATGGCGCAGAGGATCGGCTCTCCGTCTTCCTCAATGGATTTGAAAATGCTGACCTCCAGATCCAACGAATCGGAACCGTCGTCGGCGGGAATGACTGCCATATAGGTATTGCCGTTGTACTCCAGTGTGCTGAGTACCTCCAGCTCGTATTCGGTGCCTTCCTCATCCACGATGGTGATGAAATCAGAACCGTATTGGTCTGCCAAGGAAATCGCCCCCCGCTTTTGATGCCTATATTCTACCGCAGGGCGCGCGCAAAATCAAGAGGTCATTTTGTACAGAAACAGGGCGGCATTTTAGGACAGAAAATCTTCCAGAAACTGATTCAGTTCGTCCTCTGACCGGACGGGGATGCCTTTTTCCAGAGCCTCCCGGTCGGCGTCGGGGAGGGAGGACACCTGACAGGGGAAAATCTGCTTCGGTTCGGAAGCGCCTTTGTCGAACAGCGCCAGATACCCCCGGAAGCACCCCAATGTGAGGTACAGAAGCAAAATAAGGCTTGCCGGTTTTTTCAGCATATCATGCATTCCTCCTTTTGCTGCTAGTATTTCCCACAATTAAAACTTTATTTATAAATTGGGGCTTTCGTTTTTTCATCCGGTATGGTATAATGATATGAGTAGTGTTATGCGAATATGACACTGGTTATAATGGATTTACCTGGCAGGCACGTCCTGCTTCTATTGGAGGTACCCTATGGCAAATGAAAAAAAGCCCAGGAGGCGCAAGAAGCTCCGGCAGGAGTGGAATCCCCACTGGTCGCTGAAACTGCTGTATATGATCTTCTCCGTAGCCGGTTCCGTGCTGAAAATTGCCGTCGGCGCGGCGGCGACGGTGCTTTTGATCGTGCTGATCTGCGGTACGGTCTTTGTCGGCACGCTGGGAGATTATCTGCAGGAGGATATTCTGACGGAAGCCGCCGACTGGTCTCTGGACGACTACGATCTGGAACAGACCTCCTTCATTTATTATGTGGACAACCACGGCGATATCCAGCTGCTGCAGCAGATTTATACCACCACCGACCGTCAGTGGGCGTCCATTGACGAGATTCCCGAAGACCTGATTCACGCCGCCGTGGCCATCGAGGATAAACGGTTCTACGAGCATCAGGGCGTGGACTGGATCACCACCATGAAAGCCTGCCTGAATATGTTCTTCGGCGGCGACGAGCAGTTCGGCGGCTCCACCATTACCCAGCAGTTCATCAAAAACCACACGGGTGAAAAGAGCGTTACCGTCCAGCGAAAGGTCATGGAGATTTTCCGGGCGCAGATTTTCGAGCGGGAATACGACAAAGACCTTATCATGGAGTATTACCTCAACGAGATTTATCTGGGGCGGGGCTGCTACGGCGTCAAGAGCGCCGCGGCGGAGTATTTCGGTAAGGAGCTGCGGAACCTGACCACCGCCGAGTGCGCCAGCCTCATCAGTATCACCAATAACCCGTCCCTGTTCAACCCCTATTCCGAGAGCGTGTATATGTACAAGGGCGAGGAGCGGGACGGTGCCGGACGGAACCGCTACCGTCAGCTGAACGTTCTGAGCGAGATGCTGGATCAGGGCTATCTGACGCAGGAGAAATACGACGCGGCTGTGGCGCAGGAAATGGTGTTCAAAGAGGGCATCGCCGACGCCGACCGCTGGACGATCTGCGACAACTGCGGCTATGAGAACACCCGCAGCCACTTCAGCGGCGAGGGGAATACCTGCTACTGCCCCCAGTGCGGCGAGCAGGTGGCCGTCAGCACCGACGCTTCCCAGCACATTTATTCGTGGTTCGTGGACGCTGTGATTGTGGACTTTGCCAGCTATCTGGCAGATCAGGACGGCAAGGTCTGGGATGACTTAAGCACTAACGACCAGAGCATCTACCTCAACCGCATCCAGAAGGGCGGCTACCATATTTATACCACCTTGGACATGGACGTGCAGAAGCAGGTGGATGCGGTTTATACCGACCTGAGCAACATTCCCACTACCCGCAGCGAGCAGCAGCTCCAGTCCGCCATCGTGGTCATCAACAACGAGACGGGCGACGTGGTTGCTTTGTCCGGCGGCGTGGGGGAGAAGACGACTTTCCTTGCCTACAACAAGGCTACGCAGGCGAAGCTCCAGACCGGTTCTTCCCAGAAGCCCATTTCCGTTTACGCCCCGGCCTTTGAGTCCGGTGAGGTCACCCCGGCGTCGGTGATGAAAGACCTGCCCATGACCTATATCGACGGCAACAACTGGCCGAAGAACGATAACCGGCAGTACCAGTACGCGAGGACTGTCTATCAGGGCATTGTTTCCTCCGTCAACACCGTTTCTGCCCGGACGCTGGACACCATCGGTGCGGATTACGGCTACAGCTTCGCCAAGTATAACTTTGGACAAGCCTCCCTGACCGACAATTACCCTCTGCCCAACGGGCAGAGCCTGTCCGACGTGGGTCTGGCGCCTTTGGCGCTGGGCGCACTGACGGTTGGTTCCACCGTGCGGGAAATGTCTGCCGCCTACGCGACCTTCGCCAACGATGGCGTTTACCGGGAGCCGAGACTGTTCACCAAGGTCTACGACAGCAATGGCCGGGTCGTGGTGGACAATGAGCAGGAGTCCCGGAAGATCCTCAGCCAGAAGACTGTGGATTATATGAACTACTGCCTGTTCAACGCGGCGAACAACGGCACCGGCGGCGCGGCCATCTTTGCGGGACAGAACATCGCGGGCAAGACCGGTACCACGTCTTCCAACCGCGACCGGTGGTTCTGCGGCTATACCACCCACTACACCGCAGCCGTATGGTGCGGCTACGACATCCCCGAACAGATCTACCTCACCGGCAGCAGCGCCAACCCGGCGGCACGGCTGTGGAAGGCGGTCATGCAGCCCATCCACGACGGCCTGCCCAGAGAAGGATTGTATAACGGCAACGCTTTCCACAGCGTTGGCGTGTGTCTGGATTCCGGCAAGAAAGCCACTGCGGCGTGCAGCGCCGACGTGCGCGGACTGGAGCGTGTGGTCTACGTGAACGTCTACGACGGCGACGAGCCGGAGGGAACCTGCGACAAGCACATTCAGGTGGACTATTGCGTCACCGGCGGCGGTGTGGCAACCGACTACTGCTATATGTTCAGCGACGCCCAGATCGAGTCCCGGTCTCTTGTGAAGCTGACGCAGGCCGAGGTGGACGAGATCAAGGCGGCGGACGGCTTCGGACTGAACGACATCTACACCGCCAACTACTATGTATATCTCATTGATTCCGACGGCAACCCCGCTTCGTGGCACGGGTTTTACAACAACCTGAATAACGGCGTGGACGCGCCTTATATCATGTGCCCGCTGCACACCCAGAGCTCCTGGGAGGAGTATCAGCCCGGCGGTACGGAGGAAGACACCACCGGCGGCTGGGACAACAGCTCGGACGGCGGCTGGCATGGCGGCTGGGACGGCTTCGTCGGCTGAGATAAGGAGAAAGAGGGAGGAGACCCAATGCTCTGGATTTCCGATGAATGGAAGGAATATGAGGTGCTGGACACCAGCGGCGGCGAGCGGCTGGAACGGTGGGGCAAGTTCATTCTGGTGCGCCCCGACCCCCAGGTGATCTGGGATACCCCCCGCACGGCACCCCAATGGAAGCGCTATGATGCCCGCTACGTCCGCTCCAATACCGGCGGCGGACACTGGACGGACAACAATCTTCCCGAGCGGTGGCAGATTCACTATAAGGACTACCTGACCTTTAACGTCAAGCCCATGAACTTCAAGCACACAGGCGTGTTCCCGGAACAGGCGGCAAACTGGGATTTCATCCGGGAGAAGGTGGCGGCGGCTTCCGCCTGCCGTCCTGTCCGGGTATTGAATCTGTTTGCCTATTCCGGCGGCGCGACACTGGCGGCGGCCGCCGGGGGAGCGGAGGTGTACCATGTGGACGCCTCCAAGGGCATGGTGGCCTGGGCGAAGGAAAACGCCGTGGCCTCCGGTCTTGCCGACCGACCCATCCACTGGATCGTGGACGACTGCGGCAAGTTCATCCAGCGGGAGATCCGCCGGGGACGGCGCTATGATGGCATTATCATGGATCCGCCCAGCTATGGCCGTGGGCCAAGCGGTGAGATCTGGAAGATGGAGACCAGCTTTTACCCCTTCTTACAGGAGACGGTGAAGCTGCTGTCCGACGACCCGCTGTTCGTCATCATCAATTCGTACACCACCGGGCTTGCGCCCTCCGCTGTGGCCTATGCTTCCGACGTGGTATTCGGGGCGGCGTATGGCGGCAAAACCGCTGCCGGTGAGCTGGGACTGCCGGTGAAGCAGTCCGGACTGGTTCTTCCCTGCGGTGCCACCGGACGGTGGACGCCGTAACAAATAGGAGGATGCCTGATTTGAGCGACATAATTTCTGTAGAGCATCTGGCATACACGTACCCGGGCGTGGAGGACACGCCCGGTGTTCCCGTGTTTGCGGATTTGAATCTGACCATTGAAGAAGGCAGCTTTGTTGCCGTACTCGGCACCAACGGCTGCGGAAAATCCACCCTTGCCAAGCATTTCAACGCCATTCTGCTTCCCTCCGGGGGAAAGGTCTACGTCTGCGGCATCGATACCGCCAACGAAGACCGGCTGATCACCATCCGCCGGAACGTGGGCATGGTGTTCCAGAACCCGGACAACCAGATCGTGGCGAATGTGGTGGAGGAGGACGTTGCTTTCGGCCCTGAGAATCTGGGCATTGCCAGCCCGGAAATTCGCCGCAGAGTGGACAGCGCCCTGAAACAGGTGGACATGTACGAGTACCGCACCCACGCGCCCCATTTGCTGTCCGGCGGACAGAAGCAGCGCATCGCCATTGCGGGCGTGATTGCCATGGAGCCGAAGTGCATCGTTCTGGATGAGCCCACCGCCATGCTTGACCCAAGAGGACGCCGAGAGGTGATCGACACCATCGGACGGCTGAACCGGGAGAAGGGCATCACGGTGGTTCTGATCACCCACCACATGGACGAAGCGGCCAAAGCGCAGCGCGTCGTGGTGCTGGACAAGGGCAAGGTCGCGGCGGACGGCACGCCGAAGGAGGTCTTCTCCCAGGTGGAGCTGCTGCACGACATCGGACTTGCCGCACCGGAGACGGTGGAGCTTTGCTGGAAGCTGAATCAGGAGGGCTATGACCTTCCGCTGGATAAATTAGACCCGAAAGAATGCGCGCAGGCACTTTACGACATGGTGATGGCCTGACCCGCTGGGAGGTATTTTCTTGAAACCCATTCTGGAAGTGAAGAATCTCACTTATATTTACAGCGTCGGGACGCCCTTCGAGCATAAGGCGCTGGACGACATATCCTTTTCCGTGGAGCCGGGGGAGTTCATCGGCATTATCGGCCACACCGGCTCCGGAAAATCCACCCTGATGCAGCAGCTGAACGGACTGCTGAAGCCCACCTCCGGCACGGTGCTGCTGGACGGGCAGGACATCTGGTCGGACAAGAAGCTGACCCGGCAGGCGCGGTTCCGGGTAGGGCTGGTGTTCCAGTACCCGGAGTATCAGCTGTTTGAGGAAACCGTGTACAAGGACATTGCCTTCGGCCCCAAGAACATGGGGCTGTCAGCGGAGGAAGTCGATCGCCGCGTCCGGGAAGCCGCCGGGTTCGTGGGGCTTACGGAGCAGCAGCTGGAGGTTTCGCCCTTTGACCTTTCCGGCGGCCAGAAGCGCCGGGTGGCCATTGCGGGTGTGATTGCCATGGAGCCGGAAGTTCTCATTCTGGACGAACCCACCGCCGGCCTTGACCCTGTGGGACGCTCGGAAATTCTTGGCAATATTCAGTCCTACCGCAAGGCGAAGAACGCCACGATCATGATGGTTTCCCACTCCATGGAGGACGTGGCGCGGCTGACGGATCGCCTGCTGGTGATGAACGGCTCCAAGCTTGCCATGGACGCGCCGCCAGCCCAGGTGTTTACCCATGCCGAAGAGCTGACTCAAATGGGACTGAACATACCCCAGGTGACCCAGGTGTTTTTGGAGCTGAAAAAGCTGGGGCTGGACGTGAAGAACGTCTACACCATCGAGCAGGCCGCGGCGGAAATCAAGCGGCTCAAGGAGGGGAACCGCCATGCTTAAAGACATTACCCTCGGTCAGTATTTCCCGGGCAATTCCGTCATTCACCGCCTTGACCCAAGAACGAAGCTCATTGTTCTGGTCGTATACATGGTGACGCTTTTCGTTGCCTCCGGGTGGGTATCCTACGGCGTGCTGCTCCTGTTCCTGCTGACAGTAATCAAAATTTCCGCCATTCCGGGAAAATCCATCGTCCGGGGCATGAAGCCGCTGGTGATGATCCTTGTTTTTACCGGCGTGCTGAATCTGTTTTTTAACAAGGACGGCAGGGTGCTGGTGGATTTCTGGGGCATTACCATCACCACCGGCGGCGCGGAGCGTGCGGCCTTTATGCTGGTGCGTATTCTGATGCTGGTCACTGCGACCTTCCTGCTGACCTACACCACCTCGCCCATCTCCCTGACGGACGGGCTGGAAAGCCTGATGAATCCGCTGAAGGTCATCAAGGTGCCTGTCCATGAGCTTTCCATGATGATGTGCATTGCCCTGCGGTTCATCCCCACGCTGATCGAGGAAACGGATAAGATCATGTCCGCCCAGAAAGCCCGTGGTGCGGACTTTGAAAGCGGCAAGCTGATGGAGCGGGCAAAGGCGCTGATCCCCATTCTGGTGCCGCTGTTCATCAGCGCGTTCCGCCGTGCGGACGAGCTGGCCACCGCCATGGAGTGCCGCTGCTATCAGGGCGGCGAGGGGAGAACCAAGATGAAGCAGCTGCATTATCAGCGTAACGACTTTGCCGCGTTCGGCGCGGCGGCGCTGCTGACAGCGGCGGTCATTATTCTGAAAAAGTTTGGTATGTGAGGGAAATATGCGCAATGTCGCCCTGTTTTTGACTTATCTCGGCACCCATTACCACGGCTGGCAGGTGCAGAAAAATCTGCCCACTGTAGCGGAGACCATGGAAAAGGCCGCCGCCATGGTGGTTGGGCATCCGGTGCATATGACGGGCTGCGGCCGGACGGACGCGGGTGTTCATGCGCGGGTGTACGTGGCGAATTTCCGCACGTCCTCCACCATCCCGGTGGAGCGGCTGCCCTATGCGCTGAATACCCATCTTCCCTGCGACATCGTGGTGACAAAAGCCTTTGAGGTTCATGAGAATTTCAACGCCATCGGCTCCTGCGCCCGGAAGGAATACACCTATCAGATTTACAATTCCCGGTTGAAAGATCCGTTTTATGTCAACCGTGCATGGTTTTATCCCCGGCATCTGGACGAGAACGTGATGCAGGCGGCGGCGAGCCAGTTCGTGGGCACCCACGATTTTGCCGCCGTAAGAAGCGTCGGCACGGATGTCAAATCCACCGTCCGCACTGTATACTATTACAATGTGGAGCGTCACGGGGAGCTTGTCACCCTCAGGGTCTGCGCCAACGGTTTCCTTTACAACATGGCGCGGGCCATGGCGGGGACGGTAGTCTACGCCGCCGAGGGAAAGATACGCCCGGAGGAGATCGGCGAAATTCTGGCCTCCGGCAACCGCACCGCCGCCGGCCCGACAGTCCCGGCGGGAGGGCTGTACATGACCCGTCTGTGGTATGACGATGGAATCGAAAAGTTTGAGGTCGGAAGCGACGGAAACGTCTGATACGGGGCGTTATCGTTCATAATTTGTTTTACCTTTTTCAGACGCAATATGCTATACTGCACCGAAAAGGAGTGAGCGTTATGCAGCCAAAAATGTGCAGCAAATGTAAGAAAAATATCGCCGTTGTGTTTATTACCAAAGTTGAAAACGGCGTTACCATGAATGAAGGCTACTGCCTGAAATGTGCCCGGAGTCTGGGAATTCCCCAGATCGATCAGGCCGTGAAGCAGATGGGCATTTCCGACGAAGACCTGGATATGCTCAGCGACGAAATGAGCAGCATGTTCGGCCAGAAGGACGACAGCGACAGCTCTGACGACGATGAGATCGACAGCCAGACTGCCACGTTCCCGCTGCTGAACCAGCTTTTCGGCGGCAGCAATACCCCCGCGCCCCAGCCCCGTCCTTCCAGAAAGGAAGAGGGGGAGCCGAAGGAAAAGAAAAAGTCCAAGCGGCATAAATTTCTGGACAGCTATTGCATGGACTTGACCGGCCGGGCACGGGAGGGCAAGCTGGATAAGGTCATCGGCCGGGATGTGGAGACGGAACGGGTCATCCAGATCCTCAACCGCCGCCAGAAGAACAACCCCTGTCTCATCGGCGAACCCGGCGTGGGCAAAACCGCCATTGCCGAGGGACTTGCCCAGCGGATTGCGGCGGGGGATGTCCCCTACAAGCTGCGGGATAAGGAGGTTTTCCTGCTTGACCTCACCGCGCTTGTGGCAGGTACCCAGTTCCGCGGGCAGTTTGAAAGCCGCATGAAGAGTCTGATCGGCGAGATCAAGGAGTGCGGCAACATCATTCTGGTCATTGACGAAGTTCACAATCTGGTGGGCGCGGGAGACGCGGAGGGCAGCATGAACGCCGCCAACATCCTGAAGCCCGCCCTGTCCCGGGGGGAAATACAGGTCATCGGCGCGACGACCTTCGCCGAGTACCGTAAGTATATTGAAAAGGACGCCGCTCTGGAGCGCCGTTTCCAGCCCGTCACCGTGGCGGAACCCACCATCGCCGAAGCAAGCCAGATCATGCAGGGCATTGCCAAATCCTATGCCGAGTTCCACGGGGTGGAGATTTCCCCGGAAATTGCCCGCCAGTGCGTCGTCCTCTCCGAGCGCTACATCACCGACCGGTTTTTGCCTGACAAGGCAATCGACCTGCTGGACGAAGCCTGTTCCGACGTGAATTTGCAGTGCAAGGAGATTTCCCAGCTTGCCGAGCTGAAAAAGGAGCGGGACGACTACGAACTGGAACTGCGGATGCTCAACGAAAATACGGAGAATCAGGACTATGAGCGTCTGGCTCTCATCCGCAGTAAGCTGATGCAGCTGGCAGCGAAGATCGAGGAGCTGGAAAAGCACCCCAAGCCCGCCGTGACCATGGAGAATCTGGCGCGGATCATCGAGCTGTGGACAAAAATTCCCGCGTCCAAGATCAAGGCGCAGGAGTACGAGCAGATCAAGGGGCTGAGCGACCGCCTGAAAACCCACATCGTCGGCCAGGATGAGGCGGTGGACGCCGTGTCCCGTGCCATCCGCCGCAACCGGGTGGGCATTTCCCCCAAGAAGCGGCCCGTGTCCTTTATCTTTGTCGGCCCCACCGGCGTGGGTAAGACGGAGCTGGTCAAGCAACTGGCAAGCGATCTGTTTGACAATGTGGACAGCCTGATTCGCCTGGACATGTCGGAATATATGGAGAAGCACACCGTCTCCAAGCTCATCGGTTCGCCTCCCGGCTATGTTGGCTATGACGAGGCCGGACAGCTGACGGAGAAGATCCGCCGCCGCCCCTACAGCATCGTGCTGTTCGATGAAATCGAAAAAGCGCACCCGGATGTGCTGAACATTCTGCTTCAGGTGCTGGATGACGGACGCATCACAGACGCCCAGGGCAGGGTGGTGAACTTTGAGAACACCATCATCGTCATGACCTCCAACGCCGGTTCCGAAGGCAGTGTGGGCGGCATGGGCTTTGGCCGAAGCGATGGCGACAAGGTGAAGGAAAAGACCATGAAGGCATTGCAGGGCTTCCTGCGGCCGGAATTTCTCAACCGTGTGGACGAGATCATCACCTTCAACCACCTGACGGAGGAAAACTTCCTGGGCATCGCGGACATCATGCTCAAGGAGCTGCAAGAGAGCCTGCTTAGTCGCGGCCTGACCCTTTCCTGGGACGACGATCTGCGCCGCCTGCTGGTCAAAAAGGCCTATTCCGTGACCTATGGCGCGAGAAATCTTCGCCGCACCATCCAGAAGGAGCTGGAAGACCCGATTTCCGAGGCGATCATTGATAGCTTCCAGCATCCCATTTCCGCCATCTGCATCCGGGTGGAGGGAGAGACCGTCAAGCTGGACATTACCTGACATATGGGAGGGGAAAAATCCCCTCCCATTTTTCACGAATGCTGTAAGATTTTCCCCGTTCCCGCGTCTAATGGGTGTAGGAGGTGAGGCCGTGACGGAGTTTGAACAAATATACCGGGCGTATTTTCAGGATGTGGAGCTGTACCTGCGGGCAATCAGTCATAACGAAAGTCTTGCGGAGGAGCTGACGGAACAGGTATTCTTTCAGGCGTTGAACGCTCTGCCGAAATTTCGGGGCGACTGCGACGTCCGCACCTGGTTATGCTCCATGGCGAGAAACGCCTACCTCAGCCATCTGCGCAAGGAGCGCCCGTCCCAGCCTATCGACGAGCTGGAAATCAGCGACCCGAAGCAGGCGGTGGAGGAACAGATTATGGACGCTCAGCAGGCCATGGCCGTTCACCGGGTGCTACACGACCTGCCGGAACCCTATAAGGAGGTTTTCTCCCTGCGGGTCTTCGGGCAGCTTTCCTTTGGTGACATCGGAAGCCTGTTCGGACGCACGGCAAACTGGGCCTGTGTGACCTACCACCGGGCAAGGCAGAAAATACGGGATGAAATGGGGGAATATGTATGAAGGTCAGCTGCGACATTATCCGCGACCTGCTGCCGCTATACGCGGAGAACATGGTCAGCCAGGCCAGCCGGGACATGGTGGACGAGCATTTGCGCGGGTGCGGCGAATGTACCGGGGAATTGGGAAAGCTCCAAAAGACGGAGATTATAGTACCGGAAACCGACGTTTCCGGGATGAAACGGGTAGAAAAGGCAATCTGCACCCGCAGATTGCTTGCGGTGGCAACAGCGGTTCTCGCAGTTTTGTCAATATTCGCTTGGCTGTGGGGATTTATGAATGCACCGGTCTATTTGAGCGCTGAGGACGCCATTGTATCCGTAGAGCAGCAGGCGGATAACGCCTTGACCGTTGACTACTATGACTACGTTCGCGGCTGGACAGGGATTGGCTACCCGGGCTGTCAGCGTGGAGTGATTTGCAGCACGACGCGCTGGGATTGGTTATCCTATAAGTATGGGTGGAGAGATAACTTCCCGGATAACCGCGAAACGTATTATGGGACAATATGGGAAGTCGATGAGCAGGGCAGGAAAATGCCATCGGCTGCTGATGCCGGCACCGATCCCGCTGAGATCACGCGGTGGGCTTGTGACAAAAATATGTGGTATATCAACTACGCTGACGGTACACGGGGCGAGCTTCTTTGGGAGGGAGAGAAAGGAGAAAACCTGTTTGCCGGGGAGACCCTTGCCATTGCGGACAGAACGCTGCTGTACGCCTGTATCGGTGCAGCCGTATTGGCTGTCATAACAGGACTTGTGGCGTGGATGATCAAAACCCCCGGAGGGAAACGATTATGTACTGCTCTATCGACCGCAGCAGCGGCCTATGCGCTATCCTCCGTCCTGATTACGGGTGGGCAGCTGATTTGCTATTCCGGATATCGTCCGCAGCTGGATTACATGATCACTCTGTCGGTATTGCTGACTGCCACGGCTTTTTGCGCAATAGAGCTATACAAGGTGAGCAGACGGGATAAAACAGTCTGACGCCAGCCCCGGGAGGCATTCGCCTCCCGGGGGCATTTTGTCAGAGAACCTCGTTCATTTTGTCTTCGACCTTCCAGGCAAGGTCTTCGGCCTTATTGGCGGCTTTTGCCGCCACGCGCCGCACGGGATTCTGCCTGGGCATCATCAGAACCGCTACCGCACCCGCAGCAGCGCCAAGACCGGCGGAAAGCATCCATCCTTTTGCGTTCATAAATTCTCCCTCCCTTCACAGGTAGTATACCCCAAAGGAAAAAAATCAGGACTGGAAGGTTTTTATCTTTGCAGATGGAAAAAGTTGTGATACAATAAACAAAAAACATGCCGGAGGCGGGAGTATGTCTATTGATATGTTACAGGAAAAGATTCGGAAGCTGAAGAATCCTTCCATGGTGGAGCTGATGCTGCCCCTGGCTGCTCTGCCGCCCCGGTATGCTCACGACGCTAAAGGGTACGGTGAATTCTGCCGGGACTTGCTCGGCGGGTTGAAAGGGATCATCCCGGCAGTTCGGCTGAGCTTTGGCTATTTTGCCCTTCTGGGCGGCGATGGCTTGCAGGAACTGGCGCAGACGCTGAACACCGCCCGCAATATGGGCTATTACAGGGTGCTGGACGCGCCGGAGCTGCTCAGCCCGACTGCTGCTCAAATAACGGCGGAAGCGTTTTTCGGCGGGGAAACCGACTATCCCTGTGACGGGCTGGTCGTTTCCGGATACTTGGGCAGCGATATCATCAAGCCCTTCCTGCCCGGCTGCCGAGAGGGGAAGAAGGACTTGTTCGTGGCAGCGCGCACCGGAAATAAATCCGCTCCGGAATTGCAGGACTTGCTCTGCGGCTCCCGGCTGGTGCATACGGTGGCTGTGGACTTGATAAACCGGTTCGCGCCGGAGGCGGTGGGAAAGCTGGGCTATTCCCGAATCGGTGCTCTGACGGCGGCCAGCTCTGCCGAAAGCCTCCGCAGTCTTCGCGGCAAGTATCCCCGGGTGTTTTTTCTGGTGGACGGCTACGATTCCCCCAGTGCCAACGCCAAAAACTGCTCCTACGCTTTTGACAGGCTGGGGCACGGCGCGGTGGTGTGCGCAGGGGAGACCATCACCTGCGCATGGAAGCAGGCGCAGTCCGACGGCGGGGATTTTCTGGAACAGGCCGTGGCTGCCGCCGAAAGAATGAAGAAAAATCTGACGAGATATGTAACGATTCTTTAAGGAGGAAACGTGATGCGTCGAACTGACCGGGAAGTGACCGACCCCGCCGAAACCGCGGAAATGATGACCCGCGGTGAGGTGCTGCATCTGGCGCTGAACACGGACACAGTACCCTACATTCTCCCCGTGAACTTCGGAATGGAGCCGGACGGAATGACCCTGTACATCCACGGTGCGCGGGAGGGGGCTAAGTATGCCCTGATAGAAAAGGACAACCGCGCCAGCTTTGAGCTGGACTGTACCCACGGTCTGGTTCTGGAAAATGGGATGTGCTCCATCAACTACGAAAGCGTCATCGGCTGGGGCTATCTGGAGGACGTGACTGAGCCGGAGGAAAAGCGCAGGGCACTGGATTTGATCATGAAGCAGTACCGGGGCGAGGATTTCCCATACAGCACTGCCGTGATTCCCAAAACCCGTGTACTTCGTCTGCGGGTGCAGGCGCGGACGGCGAAACGGAGACGCATGGGATAATATGTACCGGGGCGAACTGCCCCGGGGGGTTATCGGACACCAGCTGTACCCTGACGGGCGGCGGTGTTTTCCGTGATGTCGTCCATCCCGTCCAGAGGGCCGTTGCCGTTGTCGATGGTGGCGTTGGTAGAAGGCTCAACGCTGGGCATCGTGGTGGGCGCGGTGGTAGCCCGGGTCGTCTCAGTGGTCGCGGCGGTAGGCGTCGTGGTGGGAACGGTAGTGTTTCTGCTGGGGTCCTGGTTGGTGCAGCCGCAGCCGGTAAACAGCGCCGCGGTAAGGACGAGAACCAGTACGAGAATGGCATATTTTTTCATGTTTTTACCTCCAAATGAATCTTGCTTCAAACGTATTATTTCCCGTATGCCGGGGTTTACGCTGGTAATAATACCCAGTTTTCTGCAACTTTATAAGAGCAAACACTTTTTCTTCCGTTTCCTGCGAAGTGGACGTTTTCTTTATTTTCTTTTGCAAGTTAGCATATGATAACTCACAAAATCGGATTTTCCGAAATTTTTTGTTGCTTTTTCTTGCATAGACATGTATAATGAAAGGGAATAAAAAATGAAGGAGAGTTCTGCGCTATGAAGAAGCTCGCTGCTAAGAAAAATGTGGAGTGCATGGCATGTCTGCAATGCGTTGCCGCCTGTTCCGAGGCGTTCTATAAGGAATTTGACGAGGAGAAGAGCTGTGTCCGCATCGTGGCCAAGGGTGCCGGCGCCAAGCCCAATACCTGCATTCAGTGCGGCAAGTGTATGCGTACCTGTGAGCACGAAGCCATCACCCAGAACCCCAAGACCGGCGTGTACATGATCAACAAGAAGAAGTGCGTCAGCTGCGGCAAGTGCGCCGAAGCCTGCCCCATGCACGTGATCGTGTTCGAGGAAGGCAGCCCCGCCTCCAAGTGCATTGCCTGCGGCATCTGCGTCAAGGCCTGCCCCATGGAACTGCTGGAAATCGTGGAGAAATAAGTCAAGCAACCGGATGGGCAGCCTTTGGCTGCCCATCTTTCCATTTTTAAGAAAAGGCTAAAAATGAAAAACAGACTTGTAATCCCGGCGGCATCATGGTATAATGTTGCCTAGTGTATCTTCGACTACTATCCCTCAGGAGGAACAACATGAGCGGACGCTATGAAAGAAAAAAGCCACAGAACCAAAGTACGGGCGGCTGGAAGAAGACCGTTCTGATCGTGGTTCTGGTTATTATGATCTTGATTGCCGCACTGGTGGTTGCGGCTGTTGTGTATTACAACTCCATGCTCAAGAAGCTGAATCAGGTGCAGGTGCCGACGATCAACTATGCCGATCTGGCAACGGAGCCGACGGAGACGACGGCAGCTGCTACGGAAGCGACGGCCGCCACGGTGGAAACTACCGTGGCCGCGACGGAACCCCATGTTGCATCCAGCGCCGACTATATCAATATCCTTCTGGTCGGTCAGGCGTCCCGTGAGGGAGAGGCCGAGCGGTTCGCGGATACCATGATTCTCTGCACGGTGAACACATACGAAAAGACCGTCACCCTGACCTCCCTGCTTCGGGACACGCTGGTGCAGTATCCCAACTATACGGACACCAACGGAAAGAATCACAGCGGCGGCAAGATCAAGCTCACCAGCATCTACCACAACGGCTATATCTGCACCAACAGCACGGCGGATGCTATGGGCCTGATGAACCTGACGCTGTACAAGAACTTCGGCATTGAAGTGGATTACGATGTGGAGATCGATTTCGACGCCTTTATCAAGGCAATCAACCTGGTCGGCGGCCTGAATATTGAGCTGACCGAGGCGGAAGCCAACTACCTCAACGACTTCCATGACCGCTATTACTACGAGGTGAAGGAAGGCAAAAACTGGCTGGACGGCTCTACCGCCCTTGCCTATGTCCGTATGCGGAAGGCGGAGGGCGACGGCGAGAGCGACATCAAGCGTACCGCCCGTCAGCGTCAGTTTATGGAGGCATTGCTGGCCAAAGTCAAGAAGATGAGCCTTTCCGACGTGCAGAATCTGGCCAATGAGGTTCTGCCGCTGGTGTCCGTGAGCATGACCAATTCCCAGATCACGGATCTGCTCATGAAGATGCTGCCCATGCTGTCCGGTCTGGAAATCAAATCCAGCGGCACATGCCCGGTGCGTGCCAAGGGCTACTCATGGGGAGACATGGTGGACATCTACGGAGACGGTATGACCCACAGTGTCATGCTGTATGATAAGGACAAGAACGTGGCCTACATGCGGGCGATCACCGAGGGCGAGGGCGAGATCCCCGAGACGGTGCCGATTCAGGACTAAGTTGTAATGGAAGAATTGCGGGAAAGCGGTGCTTTCCCGCAATTTCTTTCTGCGGGGCATTTGTTACATAAATTTCATGTTTGTCATAATTGCAAACCGCCGGGGAATATGCTATACTGTACTATAGTTTACACCCGGAGGCGTTTATGACTGAGTTGACTGAATTCCAGCGGAAACTCTCCGCTTTACTGCCAGATGTGGAGCTTCGGTTTGAAGAAGCTCTGGCGAAGCATACCTCCTTTCGCATCGGCGGAGACGCCGAGGTAATGACGTTTCCCAAAACCAGAATCGAACTGGCGGATATCCTGAAAGCCTGCGCCAAGCTGAACTGCAAATGTGCCATTCTGGGCGCGGGAACCAACGTGCTGGCGCCGGATGAGGGTGTCCGGGGGCTGGTGGTCTGCCTGAAGGATTGCCTTGGCGGCATGGAACGGCTGGACGAGACTCACATCCGGGTGATGGCGGGCGTGACCATGGCACGGGCGGCGGTAAACGCTGCGAACATGGGTCTCACCGGCATGGAATTCGCCCACGGCATACCGGGAACCGTCGGCGGCGGCGTGTATATGAACGCCGGGGCCTATGGCGGCGAGATTTGCCAGATCTGCGAAAGTGTTGAGGTCATGGATTTGGACGGCAATCTTTACTGTCTGTCCAACGCCGAGATGGCCTTCTCCTATCGCCACAGCGTGCTGGAAAACCGGCCGGGAATCGTGGTCAGCGCGGATTTTGCCCTGAAAAAGGGGAACCCGGAAGAAATCTGGGCGAAAATGAAAGAACTGATTGCCCGCCGAATTGCTTCTCAGCCGTTGGATATTCCCTCCGCCGGTTCCGCGTTCAAGCGTCCGACGGGCGGCTATGCCGCAGCATTGATCGAAGAAGCGGGATTAAAAGGCTATCAGGTAGGCGGCGCGGCGATCTCCGCGAAGCACGCCGGGTTTGCCGTCAATCTGGGCGGCGCGACGGCGGCGGATGTGAAGGCTCTGCTGTCCCAGGTGTCCGAGCAGGTCTATCAGAAAAGCGGCATCCGGTTGGAGCCGGAGGTTCGTATCTGGTAATGTATAGATAACATTCGGAAAGGTGGTCTCCCCATGGCAAGCTCTTTTTCCTCTGCCGCCAAGGCGGAGGTCTGCCGGATTTTGCCCCAGAAACATTGCTGCGCTCTGGCGGAGTGCTTCGGCGTTCTGCTGTTTGCCAACAATTTCTCCGCTGACGGTATTAAAATCATCACCGAAAGCCGGGATTTTGCTTATATTCTGCCGAAGTTGTTCAAAAAAGCGTTTGATCTGTCCTTTGACAGCTACCCCAGCCTTGCATCGCCGGGAAAGCTGGTGTTCCAGATATGGGACAGCGATAAAATCGAGACGATCATGGAAGCTTTCGGCTTCGACGCCCAGGATACCCTGGCGCTCCATGTGAACCTGCCGGTGGTGGAGGAGGACTGCTGCAAGGCGTCGTTCCTCCGGGGTGCGTTCCTCGCCGGGGGAAGCGTCACCGACCCCGGGAAGGGCTACCATATGGAGCTGGCGACGACTCACCAGAGCGTTGCCCGGGAGACGGATTCGCTGATGCGGGAGGTCATGGGCTTTTCCCCAAAGATGGCCAGCCGAAGCGGCGGGCAGGTGCTGTATCTGAAGCACAGCGAGCTGATCTCCGATTTTCTCACGTTCCTCGGCGCACCGGTGGCGGCCATGGGCATTATGGAAGCCCGGCTGGAAAAGGAATTGAACAACAAAGTTAACCGCCGCTGCAACTGCGACGACGCCAACACCTCTAAGGTGGTGGAGGCCGCGCAGGAACAGCTTGCGGCAATTCGCATGATAAGAGAGACGGGCGCGATGGATAAATTGCCCGAAAAGCTCAGACGGGCGGCGATTGCCAGGGAGGAAAACCCCTCCGCGTCATTGTCCGAGCTGGCGGGAATGATGGAGCCGCCCATTACGAAGCCCGCCATGGGCAGCCGGATGCGGCGGCTGCTGGAGCTGGCGGAAGAGGTGAAGGCATGAGCTTTGTACATTTGCATGTCCATACAGAGTACAGCTTACTTGACGGCGCGTGCCGCATTGACGGCATCATGGATCGGGTCAAGGAGCTGGGGCAGACCGCCATTGCCATCACCGACCATGGCGTGATGTACGGCTGTATTGACCTTTATAAAGCCGCCAAAGCTGCCGGGATCAAACCCATCATCGGCTGCGAGGTCTATGTCGCCCGACGGGGCATGGCCGACCGGGTCCACGGGATCGACAATGACCCCTACCATCTGGTACTGCTGTGTGAAAACCGTAAGGGATACGAAAACCTCTGCTATCTGGTGTCGGAAGCCTTTATCCACGGCTTTTACGGCAAGCCCAGAATCGATCTTCAGCTGCTCCAGCAGCACCACGAGGGGCTGATCGCCCTGTCCGCGTGCCTTGCCGGTGCCATTCCGCAGTACCTGATGGAAGAAGACTACGATTCCGCGAAGGAATACGCAAAAAAGATGTCCGGCATTTTCGGGGAGGGGAATTTCTTTCTGGAAATGCAGGATCACGGCATTCCGGAGCAGCGGCCGGTGAATCAGGGCGTCCAGCGCCTTGCCCGGGAGCTGGGACTGCCGTTGGTGGTGACCAACGACGCCCACTACCTGCGCAAAGAGGACGCGGAAATGCAGGACGTCCTGCTGTGCATCCAGACCGGCAAGACCGTGGACGACACCAACCGGATGAAATTCCAGACGCAGGAGTTCTACCTCAAGAGCGAAGACGAGATGAAAGGTCTGTTCCCCGGCTGCGAGGAAGCCTTTGAAAACACCGTCCGCATTGCCGAGCGGTGCAATCTGGAATTTACCTTCCACGAATATCATCTGCCCTCTTACCCGGTGCCGGAGGGGTATACGGACGAGGAATATTTCCGTAAGCTGTGCGCTGAGGGCTTTGCCGAGCGGTATCCTGACGCGCCCGAAGCATACCGGGAGCGGCTGGAATATGAGATCGGCGTCATCAGTCGGATGGGTTATGTAAACTACTATCTCATCGTCTGGGACTTTATCCACTACGCCAAGGTCAACGGCATTCCCGTGGGGCCGGGACGCGGTTCCGGTGCGGCTTCCATTGTGGCATACTGTATGCACATCACGGAAGTCGACCCCATGAAGTATAACCTCATTTTCGAGCGGTTTCTCAACCCGGAACGGGTGAGTATGCCGGATTTCGATACGGATTTCAGCCCGGAGCGTCGGGGCGAGGTCATGGAATACGTCATGGAGAAATACGGCGCGGATCACGTCGCCCAGATCGTCACCTTTGGCACCATGGCCGCCCGGGGCGCCATCCGGGACGTTGGCCGGGCGCTGAACTTCTCCTATGCGGAGACGGATGTGGTGGCCAAGCTGGTGCCCACCATGCCGCTCCACCTGACGCTGGCGGAGGCTATGAAGATTTCCCCCAAACTCAAGGAGATGTACGACGGCGACCAGCGGGTAAAAACGCTCATCGACACGGCTATGCGTCTGGAGGGAATGCCCCGGAACACGTCCACCCACGCCGCTGGCGTGGTCATCACGGCGCAGCCGGTCAATACCTACGTCCCCCTGTCCCGGAACGACGATACCGTGGTCACCCAGTACACCATGACCACCATCGAAGAGTTGGGACTTCTGAAAATGGACTTTCTGGGTCTGCGGAACCTGTCGGTGATTCAGGACGCGGAAGCGCTGGCGCGGCAGGAAAATCCCAATTTTCAGATTGCAAAAGTGCCGGACAACGACCCGGAGACCTTTGCTATGCTGGCCGAGGGCAAGACGCAAGGCGTTTTCCAGATGGAATCCACCGGCATGACCGGGGTGTGCGTCAGCATGAAGCCCACCTCCATCGAAGATCTGACGGCCATTGTGGCGCTGTACCGCCCCGGCCCTATGGAATCCATTCCCAAGTTCGTTGAAAATAAGTTCAACCCCGGGAAAGTGACTTACAAAACGCCCCTTCTGGAGCCAATTCTGAAGGTGACCTACGGCTGTATCGTCTATCAGGAGCAGGTCATTGAGATTTTCCGGACTCTGGGCGGCTACTCCATGGGTCAGGCGGACAACATCCGCCGGGCAATTTCCAAGAAAAAGCAGAAGATCATTGACGCCGAGCGGAAGACCTTCGTTTACGGCGACCGGGAGCAGAAAATCGACGGCTGTATCGCCCGGGGCGTACCCGAGGCGGTGGCACAGTCGATTTACGACGAAATCGTGGATTTTGCCAACTACGCCTTCAACAAGGCCCACGCGGTGTGCTATGCCGTGGTCGCTTACCAGACGGCCTACCTCAAGTGCCACTATCCAAGGCAGTACATGGCGGCGCTGATGACCTCCGTTCTGGACTCTGCCACCAAAATCTCCGGTTATATCGCCGAGTGCAGGGAGCTGGGAATCCCGGTTCTGCCGCCGGACATCAACCATTCTGAGGACTACTTCACCGTCGAGGGCGACGCCATCCGCTTCGGCCTCGGCGCGGTGAAAAACGTAGGCCGCGGTCTTATCCGTTCCATGGCGGCAAAACGGGCAGAGGGCGGCGCTTTCCGCTCTCTGGAAGATTTTCTGGAACGGATGGGGGAGGGCGAGCTGAACAAGCGCGCCGTGGAAAACTTCATCAAGTGCGGCGCCATGGACTGCTTCGGCTATCATCGCAGCGAGCTTCTGGCGGTATACGACCAGATGATGGACAGCGTGTCCGCCTCCCGGAAGAAGAATCTGGAAGGGCAGATGGGTCTGTTCGCCATGCTGGACGAGGACGACGAGGCGGGCAAGGTGCCGATCCCCAAGCTCAAGGAGCTTGACAAGGGGGAGCTTCTCTCCATGGAGAAGGAGACCACCGGCATCTACATTTCCGGCCATCCCATGGACGATTACCGGCCGTACCTGCGCAACACCCACGTTGTCCATATCGGCAGCCTTATGGAAGAGGACAACGGCTTCCAGGATGATCAGATCGTCAGCGTTGCGGGTATTGTCCAGACCGTGAAAATGAAGACCACCCGGAACAATTCCATGATGGCGTATGTCACGGTAGAAGACGATACCGCGTCCATAGAGATGCTGGCATTTTCCAATGTGCTGGATCAGTACGGCGGCTACCTCCGGGAAAACAGCGCCGTGGTCATCACCGGGCGGCTGTCCCTCCGGGACGATAAGGAGCCGCAGATCGTCATCAACCGCGCCCGCCCCATTTCGGACTACGCCGACGGCAGCGCGCCGCCGGAGCAGCCGCAGAATGTGAACAAGAGCGGCACGCTGTATCTCCGCCTGCCGGGGGAGGAAGGAATGCTGTATCCCAAGATCCGGTGCATCCTGAACATGTTCCCGGGGGACAGCACAGCGGTGCTTTACTTTGCGGACACAAGACGACGCCGGGGTACCCGGTGCTGCATCCGGGAAAGTATGCTTTCTGAGCTGAAAAATGTGCTCGGAGAAGCAAATGTTGTGCTGAAATAGCTTTTCTTTTAGAACATATTGTGGTATAATAATCAATCAAGAGGAGTTGATGCCGTGAAAAAGCGAATATGGCTGCTTCTTCTGATCGTCTTCGCGTCGATTTTGCTGACCGGCTGCGCCTTGCAGACGGTGGATGAAATGTATGCGCTGCCAAAGCGCTCGAAAGAGTATGACAGCCTGCAATCCGCCATCGATTCCGCCATGTACGGCCTGAGCTACTCCGCACCGGTCTCCGGAGAAAACCAGCAGACGGTGCAGATGGCAGATCTGGACGGCGACGGCGTGGAGGAATATATCGTCTTTGCGCAGGGAAACTCTGCCAACCCTTTGCAGGTGCTGATTTTCCGGCAGGAGGAGGACGGCACGTGCCGCCTGATGGAGGTCATCCAGAGCAATGGCTCCGCCTTTGAGCAGGTGGAATACGTGCAGATGGACAACGCCCCCGGCTACGAGCTGGTGGTCGGGCGGCAGCTCAGCGATCAGGTGCTGCGCAGTGTGTCGGTGTACTCCTTTTCCAGCGGCAGCGCCGAGCAGCTGATGATGGTGGGCTACTCCAAATTTATTACCTGCGACTTGAATGACGACGGATGCAGCGAGCTGATGGTCATTCTTCCCGGTGAATCGGAAACCGGGACAGGCTCTGCGGTGCTGTACCGGATGCAGGACGGCAATATTGAACGCTCGGTGGAGGTCAACGTGTCGGAGGACGCGACCCACATCCGGCGGATCACGGTGGGACGGCTGCTGGGCGGAACGCCCGCGGTGTTCGTCGCCAGCGCGGTGAATAACAGCGCCATCGTAACCGACGTATTTGCCTGGAGAAACGACCGCTTTTCCAATATTTCCTATTCCAGGGATTCGGACACCAGCGTCCAGACTTTGCGGAACTATTACGTCTACGCCGAGGACATCGACGGCGACGGCGTGATGGAGCTTCCCAGCCTGATCACCATGAAGCGTGTCTTCCCGGAACAGGAGGGCAAGCAGAAATTCCTCATCCGCTGGTTCGCAATGGACTTGGAGGGCAGGGAAATGGACAAGTTCTTTACCTTCCACAATTACTTAGGCGGCTGGTACATGCAGCTGGCGAGCAGCTGGGCGCCGCGGGTGTCGGTGGAGCAGGAGGGCGGTAAGTATACGTTCTACGTGTGGGACGAGGATTACCGGCAGGCGCTGGACGTGTTTTCCATATACACGCTCACCGGCGGAAGCCGGGAGGAAGATGCCACGGTGGACGGCCGGTTTGCCTTCTATCGGGCAGAGGGCGTGGTCTACGCCGCAAAGCTGGAGGCGAACGCGGCGGAATTCGGCATTACAGAGAATCAACTTATCAACAACTTCCATCTGATTCAGCAGGATTGGAAAACGGGAGAGACTTGAGGGGTGTCATATGAAAAAAGTATTGATTATGGAAGATGAACTGAATATCCGAAGCTTTGTGGTCATTAACCTGAAGCGGGCGGGGTACGACGCCATCGAGGCGGGGAACGGTCAGGAGGCGCTGGACGCCATCGCTCAGACCCCGGACATTGGCGTTGCCATTCTGGATATTATGGTGCCGGGGGACATGGACGGCTTTGAGGTCTGCCGCCGTATCCGCGCCTCCAACAAGCAGATGGGCATTATCATGCTCACTGCCCGTACCCAGGAGATGGACAAGGTCACCGGCCTGATGACCGGCGCGGACGACTATGTCACCAAGCCCTTTTCTCCCGCCGAGCTGACTGCCCGCATTGACGCGCTGTACCGCCGTATCGGCGGCGACAGCTCTGCCAGCTCCGAGCTGCTGACGCAGGGACCCTTCGTGATGAACACCCGCAACCACACACTGGAGAAGAATGGGAACCGTATCCGCCTGACGCAGGTGGAGTACGCGATCCTGAAGCTGTTCATGCAGAATCCGGGCAGAGCGCTTTCCCGTGAGGACATTCTCTCTGCCGTCTGGGGACGGGATTACGAGGGCGAGCTGAAGATCGTGGACGTGAACATCCGCCGTCTCCGCCTGAAAATCGAGGACGATACTTCCAATCCCACCTATATCACCACGGTCTGGGGTCTGGGCTACAAGTGGGGCGCCTAACCCGGAATGAACATGAAGTCCATGAAAAAGACGGGCGGCCTGCGAAAACGCTGGCTGCTGAACACCGTCGGCGTTGTCTTCGCCCTGGGGCTGGTGTGCGTGATGGCGGTAACGGCGTCCTACGCCACCTACTACTACTCCAACATGCAGTCTGACATGGAAAACCGGGCGAAAACCACTACGGATTTTTTTGCCGACTATATCAATCAGGACTACGGCGATTACTACCAGTCCTGTATCACCTATGCCAAGACCTTTGAGGACAAGGGCAAAATTGAGCTGCAATTTATCAACAATCAGGGCAGTCTCGTGGCGTCCTCCTACGGCCCCTGGGCGGGGCCGTCTCCCAGCACGTCGGATATCTGGGACGCCATCAGCATCCGGGACAAAAGCTCCTACATCGGCCGCGACCCGGACACCGGAGAACGCATCATGGCGGTTTCCTGCCCCATGATCTATTCCAACGGCGAGGTCATCGGTGTGCTGCGCTACGTGACCTCCACCCGGCTGGTGAACAGGCAGATCATTCTGGTGTGCTTGGTTTGCTGCTTTGTGCTGACGGTGGTGCTGGCGGTGGTGCTGCTCAGCAGCGGCTACTGCATCCGCTCCATCTTAAATCCTGTGGCGGAGATCACGGAAAAAGCCCAGAGAATCGCCTCCGGCAGCTACGGCGTCCAGATTCAGACGCCCTTCAAGGATGAGATCGGCGATCTGGCGGACACCATCAATGAAATGTCCACAAAAATCGCCCAGAACGAAAAAATGCAGGCGGAGTTCGTCTCCCAGTTGTCCCATGAGCTGCGCACCCCTCTGACCGTTATCAACGGATGGAGCGAGACGCTGCTGGCCGGAGACGACCTGAACGACGACACCCGGCAGGGAATGAAGATCATTTCCAGCGAGGCAAAGCGCCTGACGGAAATGGTCATGGATCTGCTGGACTTCACCCGGATGCAGGACGGCCGCATGACGCTGGCCGTGGAAATGACGGACATCCGGGGCGAATTCGAGGACACGGTGTATATGTACGGCGGCCGTCTGGCACAGGACGGCATTCAGCTGGTCTATCTGGACAACGACGAGGACATTCCGGAAATTCCCTGCGACCCCCAGCGGATGCGCCAGGTGTTCCTGAATCTTCTGGACAACGCCGCCAAGCATGGCGGCTCGGGCAAGCGTATTGAGGCCTCCATGTCCTATGACGGCAAAGATGTGATCGTCTATATCCGGGACTTTGGCCCCGGCATTCCGGAGGACGAGCTGCCGCTGGTGAAGAAAAAATTCTACAAGGGCAGCTCCAGCGTCCGGGGCACGGGCATTGGCCTTGCGGTGTGCGACGAGATCGTGGAAATGCACGGCGGCACGCTGACGCTGGAAAACGCCGAGGGCGGCGGCACGCTGGTGACCATCCGTCTTCCGGCGGAACATTAAGGAGAAACCATGGCAAACAAAGAAACCGAGAACTGTGAAAAATTCAAGACCATGATCGGCGGTCAGGCACTGATCGAGGGCATCATGATGCGTGGGCCGGAGAAGGACGCTATCGTCATCCGGGGCAAGGACGGCTTGACTGTGGAGGTTTCGCCGCGGAAGCTGAATCCGCCCGGCTCATGGAAAAACTGGCCGTTTATCCGGGGCATTTTCAACTTCTTCGACGCGCAGATTGTTGGCGTGAAGGCGCTGCTAAGGTCTGCTGATCTGGCTCCCGACGAAATGCAGGAGGAGCCGTCCAAATTTGACAAGTGGCTGGAAAAGAAGCTGGGAAGCGAAGCCTTTCAGAAGGCCATCGTCGGCATTGCTGTGGCCATGGGACTGCTGCTTTCCATCGGCCTGTTTTTCCTGCTGCCCATGGTCATCGGCGGATTTTTTGACAAAATCATTACCAGTACGCTGCTTCTGAATCTGGTGGAGGGCGTCATCCGCATGGTGATCTTCATGGCCTATATGATTCTGGTGTCCCGGATGCCGGATATGAAGCGGGTGTTTTCCTACCACGGCGCGGAGCATAAGACCATTCGCTGCTATGAGGCGAGACTGCCCCTGACGGTGGAAAATGTGCGTAAGATGACCCGGCTGCACCCCCGGTGCGGCACCAGCTTCCTTCTGGTGGTCATGGTGATCTCCATTCTTGTGTTTTCCATCGCGTCGTCAGCGCTGCTGGCGATCTTCCCCGGATTGGAAACCATCCGCGGCACCTTCGGTTATCGGATGCTGATGATCGTCTTCAAGCTGCTGCTCCTGCCGGTGGTGGTGGGCATCACCTACGAGATCAACCGCTGGTGCGGAAGAAACGACAACGCTTTTACCCGGGCGCTTTCTGCGCCGGGCATGTGGATGCAGCATTTTACCACCAACGAGCCGGACGACTCCATGATTGAGGTGGGCATTGCGGCGGTACAGGCCGTGCTGCCGGAGAAGGAGGGTTCTGATCGTTGGTGAAGCAATACGGCCAGCTGTATCTGGACACCCGCCATGCGCTGCTGGAAACCGAGGACGCCCAGACGGCGGGGATGATGGCGCGGCAGCTGCTGTGCCATTTTTCCGGGAAAAGTCCGGAAGCCATTCTGGCAGACCGTGACCTGTATGCGTCGGAGCAAGTCTGCCGGGACATGAGCCGCGCCGTCCGGCGGCTGCTGGACGGGGAGCCGCTGGCCTATGTGCTGGGGGAGTGGGAGTTTTACGGCCTGCCCCTTCGGGTGACGCCGGATGTGCTGATTCCCCGGGACGATACCTGCGCCGTGGCCGAGCTTGCCATCCGCAAGGCGCTGTTTCTGGAGCAGGACCCCCGGATTCTGGATTTGTGCTGCGGTTCCGGCTGCATCGGCCTTGCCATTGCCAGCCGGGTCAAGGACGCGAAGGTAACGCTGGCGGATTTGAGCATGGAGGCGCTGGCCATCGCCAAGGAAAACACCGGCCTGAACCGTCTCGGCGGGCGGGTGCGGTGCGTTCAGGCGGACGCCACGAAGAAAGCCCCGGCATTTCTCGGGAAATATGATATGATCGTCTCCAACCCGCCCTACGTTACCGGGGCGGAAATGCAGGTGCTTCCCCACAGCGTCAGGGACTTTGAGCCGGCAATGGCGCTTTACGGCGGGGAGGATGGTCTGGACTTCTACCGCGCCATCGTGGAGAACTACACGCCCGCGCTGAAAAAGGGTGGATTTGTCTGCTTTGAGTTCGGCATGGGACAGGGAGACGATGTGTGCCGGATTCTGGAAGAAAATGGGTATGCCATTCTGGAACGAACCAGAGATTATAATGACAGAGAACGTGCCGTGCTTGCCCAGTACGGCAGGAAGGAAGATTGATTATGGCTACAAAGAAAACGGTTTATGAAGCCCCCGCCCCCGCGTCGGACAAGAAAAAGGCATTGCAGACGGCCCTTGCCCAGATCGACAAGAACTTCGGCAAAGGCACGGTCATGCGTCTGGGCGACCGCCCGGAGATGAACGTGGAGGCCATCCCCACCGGCTCTCTGGCGCTGGATGCGGCGCTGGGTATCGGCGGCGTGCCCAAGGGCAGAATCATTGAGATCTACGGCCCCGAATCCTCCGGTAAGACCACGCTGGCGCTGCACATTCTGGCGGAAGCCCAGAAGCGGGGCGGCGAAGTGGCCTTCGTGGACGCGGAACATGCCCTTGACCCTGTGTATGCCGCCGCGCTGGGCGTGGATACGGACAATCTGCTGGTGTCCCAGCCCGATACCGGCGAGCAGGCGCTGGAGATCACCGACGCACTGGTTCGCTCCGGCGCCGTTGACGCGGTGGTTGTAGACTCCGTGGCCGCGCTGGTTCCCAAGCAGGAAATCGAGGGCGAAATGGGCGATACCTTTGTCGGCTTGCAGGCGCGTCTGATGTCTCAGGCGCTGCGGAAGCTGGCAGGCACCATCGCCAAGACCAACTGTGTGGTCATCTTCATCAACCAGCTGCGTATGAAGATCGGCGTGATGTACGGCAACCCGGAGACCACCACCGGCGGCAACGCGCTGAAATTCTATTCCTCCGTCCGTCTGGACGTGCGCCGCATTGAGTCCATCAAAGAGGGCAATAACGTCATCGGCAACAAGACCCGCGTCAAGGTGGTCAAGAACAAGGTCGCGCCGCCTTTCCGGGAAGCCGTGTTTGAGATTCTCTACGGCAAGGGCATTTCCAAGTGGGGTGAGCTGGTGGATCTGGCGGTTCAGCTGGACATCATCCAGAAGAGCGGCAGCTGGTTCTCCATGGGCGACGAGCGCATCGGTCAGGGCGCGAACTCCGTGAAGGATTACCTCATCGCCAACCCCGACATCGCCGAGAAGGTGGAAGCCGAGGTGCGGGAAAATCTGTGGAAGCTGAACAACGGCGCACCCAAAGCCCCCGCCAAGGCCGCCGATAAAGCGGTAGCCGTCAGCGCCGACGATTTCGACGATGAAGGTTGAGTCCCTGAAAACGGCTCCGGACCGGGCAGGGCGCTATTGGGTGACCTTTGACGACGGCAGCAAAATGGGACTGTACCGCCAGACGGTGGAGGATTTCGCACTCTATTCCGGCAAAGAGCTGGACGAGCAGGAGGCGGAAGCCCTCCGCACCGCCGCCGGGCAGATGTCCGCCAAAATGCGGGCAGTCCGCATTGTCTCCGCGGCCAGCGTTTCCCGCCGGGACTTGGAAGCCCGGCTGGTGCGCAAGGGGGAGGACCCACAACAGGCCAAAGAGGCAGTTGCATGGATGGAAGACCTGCATCTGGTAGACGACCGGGCGACGGCGGAGCAGGTGGTCAGTTCCTGCATCTCAAAGGGCTACGGCTTGATGCGCGCCAAGCAGGCGCTCTACGAGAAGCGTATCCCCAAGGAATACTGGGACGAGGCACTTGCGGACTACCCCGACCAGACGGAGAAAATCACGGCGTTTCTGAAAAGCCGTCTGGACGCGGACTCCGATGAAAAGCAGGTCAGGCGTGCCGTGGACGCGCTGATCCGCCGGGGTCACAATTACGGGACCATCCGGCGCGCGCTGGATGCGCTTTCCTTTGACACAGAAGATTTTCAGGAGGAATTCTGAATTATGGCAAATATTGGTTTTATCTCCCTCGGCTGCGCCAAGAATCAGGTGGACTGCGAGCGGATGATGTATCGGGTGCAGGAGGCAGGACATACCGTCAAGTCGGATGTGGTCGGCAGCGACGTGGTGGTCATCAACACCTGCGGCTTTATCGATTCGGCAAAATCCGAAGCCATCGACTACATTTTGCAGACCGCCGCCCTGAAGGCGGAGGGCCTGGTGGGCAAAATTCTGGTCACCGGCTGCCTGTCCCAGCGGTATCAGGGGGACATTCTGAAGGAAATGCCCGAGGTGGACGGCATTCTGGGTACCGGCAGCTACACGGAAATCGTTCCCGCCATCGAAAAGCTCCTGAATGGGGAGCAGGTGGTGGACTTCGGCTCCATCGACGCCCCGGAAGTGGAAACGGGACGCATCATGACCACGGCGGGACACTACGCCTTTATCAAAATCGCCGAGGGCTGCGACAACCACTGCTCCTACTGTGTCATTCCCTCCCTTCGGGGCAAATACCGCAGCCGCCAGATGGACGACGTGCTTTACGAAGCCCGAATGCTGGCGGACAGCGGCGTGAAGGAGCTGATTGTGGTTGCGCAGGACACCAGCCGTTACGGCACAGACTTGCCCGGGCACAAGCGTCTGCTGCCGGAGCTTCTGCGGAAGCTCTGCGAGATCGACGGACTGCACTGGATTCGCGTCCACTACGTCTATCCCGACGAAATCGACGATGAATTCATTCAGGTCATGGCCTCCGAGCCGAAGATCGTCAAATATCTGGACATCCCCATCCAGCACTGCAACAGCAAAATTCTGAAGCTGATGAACCGCCGGGGCGACGGGGAGTTTCTGAAAGCCCTGTTCGCAAGGCTGAGAGCCGGGATTCCCGGACTGGTCATCCGCACCAGCCTGATCACCGGTCTGCCCGGTGAGGGGGAGGAAGAATTCGCCGAGCTGTGCGATTTCCTGCGGGAGGAACGTCTGGAGCGCGTCGGCGCGTTCGCGTTCTCGCCGGAGGAAGGCACTCCTGCCGCGCAGATGGAGCATGTGGACACGGATACCGCCGTCAAGCGGGCGGAGATCGTGGAAATGCTGCAATCGGAGATCATGGACGCCTACAACGCCGAAAAACTGGGCAAGACCATGGAGGTGCTGGTGGACGGCTACGACGAGGAAAGCGGGCAGTTCTACGGCCGCACTTTTGCCGACTCCCCGGACATCGACGGCCGGGTCTGGATTGCGTCCGACGAGCCTGTTCACGAGGGCGATTTTGTCATGGTAAAAATTGACGGCTGCACCGACGGCGATCTGTGCGGCTATGTAGTGGAGGAAGAAGCATGACGCTGGCAAGTAAAATCACGCTGGTGAGGGTGGCAATGATCCCGGCGTTTATGGTGACCATGTACTTATCCGGCGGTACGCCGGGGCTGTGGATGTACATTTCCCTCGCCATTTTTATCGTTGCCAGCCTGACGGATTCCTTAGACGGCTACATTGCCCGGCATTACAATCAGGTCACGGATTTTGGAAAATTCCTTGACCCCTTGGCTGACAAGCTGCTGGTGATCGCCGCCATGTGTATGTTCTGCCAGTGGGGCGTGTTTCCCGCGTGGGCGCTGATGATCGTGCTGACACGGGAATTTGCCGTAACGGGACTGCGGCTGATCGCCGTCCAGAAGGGGCACGTGATCGCAGCCGGATGGAGCGGCAAAGTCAAGACCGCCAGCACCATGGTGGGGCTTTGCGTCATGATGGCGCTGCCCGGTGCGGCTGTGCTCAACTGGGTCGTTATCGGCGTCATTGTCCTCACCACGGTTTACTCCGGCGTGGAATATTTTATCCAGAACTGGAAATGCCTGTGGAGCTGAAAAACGAAGCGCTGTCATCCCGCCGCGGCGGGATGACAGCATTTTTGTGAAAAATAATCTGCCCATGCAACATTTTGACCCATTGAATCGTTTCTTATCTGAGAGGAGGGGAAGGCAAATGCCTACTTTGCTGCGCACCAACAAAGAAATCATGGAAATCTATGACCGTCAGGTAGACACCGTTTACCGTGTCTGCTATGCATACATGAAAAACGCCCCGGAAGCAGAGGATATGACCCAGGAGACCTTCCTGCGGCTGATGTCCAACGGAAAGCCTTTTGCAGACCAACGCCACGAAAAGGCGTGGCTCATTATCACGGCGTCAAACCTCTGCAAGGACACCCTGAAAAAGTGGTGGCGTAAAAATGAGAACATAGACGATTACACGTCCCTGCCACAGGATCGAACGGAGACGGGAAACGACGTGCTGGACGCCATTCTGGCGCTGCCCCAGGACTACAAGGACGTCGTCTATCTGTACTACTACGAGGGATACACCACTGCGGAAATTGCTGCCCATCAGAACTGTCCGGAAAGCACCGTCCGCAGCCGCCTGTCCCGGGCAAGAAAGCAACTTATGACTATGTTAGGAGGTGCTGACAGATGAAAAGTCAAGTGATTTGTGACGCCTTGAACACGGTCAACCCCACGCCTGCCCAGAGAGCCAGAATGCGCGCGGCTCTGGAAGCCCAGCTTCCCGCCGAAAAGCCCCATCGCCGGGGCGCGCATCAGCAAAAAGCATCCACCCAGCGCTGGTGGACGGTGATTCCGGCCGCTGCGGCGCTGTTCGCGGTGGTGGTTGTCGGAACTTTTGTAATCAGGCAGACGAAAACCCCGTCGCCGTCACTGTCCGATGTGACCTCCGAGCCGCTGACGGTGGAAAGTCTTCAGGCATCCAAGAATTATAAGGCAAGCATGGAGGTTCTCCAATACGTTCAGAACAACGGCACTTCCGAGAATGTGGACGAAACCCTTGGAGAAGAGTACCGCGCCTATGGCTGCCGGAATACGGAAATGGCGCAGAAGGTGGACGAAATCTGCACGAAATACGGCCTGAACAAGGTGGGAGCTTCCCAGAGCGCCGATACCGCCGAGGAAATGTTTTCCGCGCTGGGACTGAAGTCCATGATTCGCACCGGCAATGGTATGGAGTCCACTACCAGCAACGCAAGCTTTGATACCCACGGAAACTTTGAATTCTGGGGCAGCACGTACTTTACCGGCGTCGGCCCTGCGCCCATCGAATACCGGGTCTACCGCGCCATGAAAGACGATCTTTCCACGGCCTATTGGGAAATCGGGGACGTAAACGACTGGACTTGGGAGAGCTATACCACGACTGCCGGAACGCCGGTGCTGCTGGCCTCCGGGCAGGACAATTCCCTGATTCTCTGCGACACAGGGGATTCTCTGGTTATCGTCGTTGGAATGAACGCTACGGCAGGAGAGATGTTCATCTCCGGAATCACCATGCAGGCCTTTGCCGACTGCTTTGATTTCTCCCTAACCTCCGGAGATGAGGAGAAGAAAACGCTGGATGAAGCGGCAGACCTTGCGGTTTACCAGCCGATTCTTGCCAAATATATTTCGGCCAACAGCGAGGGCTGGACAGCGGTGCAGTGTATGATTAACGATATCAGCCCCGCAGTGGTGACGGCGGACAAATACGGCTACACCCTGATCGACCTGAACGGGGACGGCAGGGGAGAACTGGTGATTACCACCGGTTCGGCGATTCTGGATTTGTTTGGGATTTATTCAGGCGACAACTTGGCAAGCCATATTCTGTCGGAAAATGAGCAGCATTCTTTCCTGTGCAAGGATAACGTGATCTTATCCACAAAAACCGGGACGAATGGGGACATTATCGACACCATATTCCGCCTGACGGAGGATTATCACTTTGCTGTAGAAACGGTACTCATCAATCAGGCGGAAGGAGGCTGGCTTGCGGGAAGTTCTGAGGCGGATGCCCAGCCGATTTCGGACAGCCAGGCCAGCGAGATCATGACCGCCTATCCCACCGAGATCGTGACCTATACGGCCTTCCCGGCAAGACAGCAGAAAACCGCAGATGAAATGCCGGAGGCTTATCAACTGGTCATCAACAAGGACATCACCGCCATCACGGAGGGCTGGGGCTGGGCAGAAGGCGAAAATACGGGTATCTGCCCGATGATCAGCAATGTTTCCTCCCTGAGCGATCTGGGCTATGCCCTGATGGATTTGGACGGGGACGGCACGGAGGAATTGATCATCGCCGATAATGGCCAGAGACAGGTGATTTACGACCTGTATTCTCTGGTAAACGGGCAGCTGGTGCATATTCTCTCCGGCGGGGAGCGTAATTCCTATGAGCTGCGGGAAAACTCCGTGATTCTGAACGTCGGCTCCAACGGCGCGGCATCCACGGACTACGTTTTCTATCGTGTCAGCGGGGGACAGCTGGTGCAGGATACCCTTATTCGCTTTGACGCGATGGCGGATGAAAATCATCCCTGGTTCCGGGGAACGAATGAGCAGAATCTGGAGCATATCACCGATGATAGCTGGTCGGAGGAAAATGTCTACAATATGTATGCCAGCGTCACCATTCCGGTCAAAACCTTTGCACAGATTAGCAGCAAGTCAGACGACCCCGCGCTGGCCGCTTACAAGGGGTACATTTCCTCCGCCGACCTGAGCTGGATTCGATACTACTCCCTGCGGGATCTGGACGGCGACGGACAGCAGGAGCTTCTTCTGTTCAACACCGGCAAGACCCTTGAAAAGGTGGCCGGGATTTCCAATGGGACGGTTCAGGAGATTCTTTCCGGCAATACCCTGTATCTGTGCAGCGGCGACGTTCTGGAGGAGTGGGGCGGCGGTTCCGGCGGCCAGACCATGACCTACTACCGGGTAGAAAACGGAAAGGCTGTGCCGATCGACTGCATTACCTACCGCATCCACAATGACCAGTGGTATCGGGACAGCGATTATGATTTCTATACGGAAGACCTGACGCCCATTACGGAGGAGGAGCAGCAGCGGGTTGCGGATGCCTACGCCCGTGTGGATGTTGGCCTAAAGTCCCTTGAGACGGTTTCCCTGTAATGCGCGCCTTAGCGATTATGACTGGATTTTTCCGCTGCACTGTGATATAATACCTGGGCAAATTGATACACAAGCGAGGGAAAACCATGAACGATAAGGAAATCGGCGAGATCCGGCGGCATCTGCGGCGGGATCGCAGCAATATCACGGCCATTTACGGCTGCTATGTGAACGACAACAAGGAGGTCATCTCCGAGTTTCGCCAGAGTACCGGCATCATGCCGGAGAATGAGTCCGACAAATATTTTGCCCTTCTGCGCCGCTCCCTTTCCGGTGCCATCGGCAAGAATCTCATTGACATCACCTTCAAGACTAGTCAGGTGGCAGGCTCCCCGGAGCATAAAATGCTCATGGATTTGCGGGAGACCAAGCTGGCGGACGACGCGCTTCGCCGGGAATTCTGCCAGAAGATCATCGACACCGTTACCATCGAGGGCAATTACCTGATCCTGCTGTGCTGCGACAGCTACGACGTTCCCTTCAAGAGCAAGGACGGCGATTCTCAGGCGGACAATTCCGACGAGACCTACACTTTTATCCTCTGCGCCATCTGCCCCGTCAAGCAGACCAAGGCGAATCTCCACTACGTCCCGGAGGAAAAGCTGTTCCACGACGGCGCGATGAACCAGATGGTCTCCGCCCCCGCGCTGGGATTCCTGTTCCCGGCCTTTGACGACCGGGCGACCAACATCTATAACGCTTTGTACTACACCCACGACATCACGGCGTCTCAGGACGCGCTGATCGAGGCGGTGTTCAACACCCCGGTGCCCCAGCCCGCCGCCGAGCAGAAGAAGTCCTTCGAGGCGCTGCTCACCACGTCCCTGGGGGACGATTGCAGTCTGGACGTGGTGCAGACCGTTCACGATCAGCTGTGCCAGCGCATTGAGCTGCACAAGGAAAGCAAGGTGCCGGAACCCCTGATGATCTCCAAGGAGGACGTGAAGGAGGTGCTGACCTCCTGCGGCGTTTCCCAGGAGCATCTGGCCAAATTCAGCGTGGACTACGACGAGACCTTCGGCTTCGAGGCCGACCTGCACCCCAAGAACATCATTGACAACAAGCATTTTGAGGTGAAGACCCCGGACGTGGTCATCAAGGTAGACCCCGCCCGGAGCGACCTGATCGAGACCCGCGTCATCGGCGGCGTGAAGTACATTCTGATCTCCGCCGACGAGAACGTGGAGGTCAACGGCGTCAATATCAACATTGCCGATTCCGAAAAGGAAACGGCCAACGTCTGATTCATAAAGAATGCCCTGCACCGGAAGGTGCAGGGCAAACCTATGTAATTTACTTTTTGGAATTTTCCACGGCGCCGACGATGATATCGACACACTGGTCAATGCCGAGGACGCCGGAATTCAGGCAGATGTCATAATTCTGGGACTGACCCCAAGTGCGGCCGGTGTAGTGCTGATAGTTGACGCGGCGGCGCTTATCCTTCTCGTTCAGACGCGCCTCCGGGCTCTTGTCGGACTCACCGTACAGACGGACGATGCGGTCGGCGCGGAAGGCCATATCCGCGAAAATGAAGGTATGCAGCGCATCGGGACGATCCTTCAGAATGTAGTCCGCGTTCCGGCCGACGATGACGCAAGCGCCTTTCTCCGCCAGCTGAAGAATCACGCTGCACTGGATATTCCACAGAAAATCGGCTGTGGACAGGCCGTTCATCACGCCGGGAACGCCCTGGGGGGCGAAAGCGTAGGAAAACAGACTGCTGCTGGGGGAATGCTCGCCGTGCTCTTCCACAAATTTGGGGGCGAAGCCGGACTCCAGGGCGACCTGATTGACCAGCTCCTTGTCATAGAAGGGAATGCCCAGCCGCTCGGCGACCTTGTGGCCGACGGTGCGTCCGCCGGAACCAAATTCACGGCTAATGGTGATGATTTTCTTTTCCATAAAGAACCTCCTTCGGAGAATGCATTGGCTTCTCCTACTTGTATTATAGTAAAAATGCTGTCAAATGTCAAGAATTGGTTCGCTCGTTTGGGAAAATCGACGATGGCACTTTCTCAGAGCGGTTTCTTGCCACCGTATACCCGGTCAATTTCTTTCAGAATGTCTGCGTCGGCGGGGCAGAAAGTGAAATTTTTCGTTTCGCTGGGGTGAATCCAACGCAGGGCGTTGTGTTCCAGCGCCTGGGGGACGCCTTCGGAGATGACGCAGTGGAACAGCGTCAGGCGGATGAAAATGTCCGGGTATTTGTGTTCGACCTGCATGAACCGGTCGCGGACGTCCAGCTTGACGGCCAGTTCCTCCATGCACTCCCGCTGGAGCGCCTGAGGCAGCGTTTCGCCCGCTTCCAATTTGCCGCCGGGGAATTCCCAGAGCAGTCCACGCGCCTTGTTTTCCGGGCGCTGGCAGATCAGAAATTTGTCTTTGTCCCAGATCAGCCCCGCCACGACCTCGATTGCCTTTCTGCGGGTCAGAACCATGGCGGAAATGGGGGAGACGGAAACCGTTCCGGACACCGTTTCCATGGTTTCCGTTCCGGCGCGGCCGTCCCGGATGTTCACGTTCCAATGTCCATCCGGCAGGGAAACGGAGACGGGCTGGGCGTCGGCGTTGAAGACGGCGAAAATCTCTCCCTCCGGCTCGTCGATACGGAACGCCACACAGTGTTCATTTTCACAGTACACCGGGTGGACACAGCGCTGAACATCCTCCCGTGTGGACAGATGAAGTACCGCGTGGGCTTTCCGGAACGCAATCAGGCCCTTGTAGTAGCTGAGAACATCCTGATATTTCGGCTTGTCCAGAGTCGCCCATTTCAGGGAATTGACGCTGTCCGGGGAGCGATAGCTGTTGTCGTCAAAGCCGCCGTGCTTCCCGGGCTTGGTGCGGAGCATTTCCTCACCGGCTTGTAGGAAGGGGACGCCCTGCGAGAGCATATAAAACGCGGCGGCGAGGTTGTTCATCCGAATCCGGGTTTCGACAGGCGCGTCCGGGGCGGTGAGGGCAATACGGTCAAAGAGGGTGGTATTGTCGTGGCAGGAGGCGTAGTTCACGCACTGGTCTGGCTGAGCAGCCCATGACGGCATTCCCATGAAGCAGGCTTCCAGCGCTTCTTTGGACACGACCGCCCCGGCGACGAACCCCGGCGCGGTGCTTTCAAAGGTAGTCCCGCGAAGCAGGTCGCGGATGGTGTCGCTGAAAAAGCCGAAGCCGGGAACCATCGCGGAATTGGTCTGCACCGCCAGCCGGACACCGGGCTTGGTCAGCTCGGTCTTCATATCCCAGCCCTCACCGTAGAAAATCACGTTGGGGTGCTTTTGATGGACGGCGGCCATGATCTCGTTGATGGTCACGGTGTCGATCAGACTGGCGATATCGAAGCGGAAGCCGTCCATGTGGTATTCGTCCGCCCAGTAGCAGACGGAATCCACGATGTACTTGCGCACCATACTCCGCTCGGAAGCGGTGTCGTTGCCGCAGAAGGATCCGTTGGAGTATTTGCCGCCACTGCTGATACGGCTGAAATAGCCGGGGACGATCTGGTTGATGCAGAACGCCCCTGCGTCATACACGTGGTTGTATACTACGTCCATGACCACACTCAGGCCGTTGTCGTGGAGCGCCTTGACCATCTGCTTCACCTCCGCCACACGGACAGCGCCGTGAAACGGGTCGGTGGCGTAAGACCCTTCGGGGACGTTGTAATTCAACGGGTCGTAGCCCCAGTTGTATTGGGGATGGCGGCGGCTTTCGTCGGTGAAGCCGAAGTCATACATCGGCAGGAGGTGGACGTGGGTGATGCCCAGCGCCTTGATGTGGTCAAGACCGGTGGGATGGCCGCCCCGGGTCTTTGTGCCGGTTTCGGTCAGACCCAGAAACTTGCCCTTGTTCTCAATATGGGCGCTGGGGTCGGAAGACAGGTCGCGGACGTGCAGCTCGTAAATTACGGCGTCGGTGATGGACTTACCGGCGTGGGGGTCTGTATCGGTGTCCCACTGCGGGGGATTGACGGAAGCCAAGTCCAGAATCATCCCCCGGCAGCCGTTGACGCCGGTGGTTCTTGCATAGGGGTCGCAGACCTCCCGGGTCTGGCCGTCCGCGGTGACGACGTAGGTGTAGTAAATGCCGTTCAGATTTCCGAACCGTTCCGCCGTCCATGTGCCGCAGACGTCGGGCTGCATCCGAAGCTGGGCAAGAAGGTCGTCGGCACCCGGGTCGCCGCTGCGGTACAGGCGGATGGAAACCGCCTCGGCAGTGGGCGCCCACAGGCGGAAAGCGGTCTTTTCCGGCGTCCAGAACGTGCCCAGACTGCCGGAATAGGTGTATTTTTCTTCAAATTCCTGAGAAGAATATTGTTCGTACATAGTGGCGGATGCTCCTTGTTTTGACCGGAAAACCGGAAATCGTTTCCTAAAGTATAGCACAGTCCGCGGGGGAAGTAAAGAAGAAGGCGTGATTGTAAAGAAGCTTTACAATTTCCCGGTAACAAATTTTACATGGATTGGATAAAGTAAAAAGGAAACAGAAATGATAGAGAAAGAAGGTATCCTGGCGGGATACCAAGGAGGAAAAATATGACTTACAAACAGGTGAAAGAGGACGAAGCGGTCAGGGTGTACATCGATCAGGCGGATGCATCGCTGAAAGCCCTTGGATTTACGGAACACAGCTTCCAGCATGTGACACGGGTCGCTCAGACGGCCGGATGGATTCTGGAAACGCTGGGCTATCCGGAGAGAACCGTGGAGCTGGTGAAAATCGCCGGATATCTCCATGACATCGGCAATGTGGTGAACCGGGTGGATCACAGCCAGAGCGGCGCGGTGATGGCGTTCCGCATCCTTGACAGAATGAACTTTCCGCCGGAGGAAATCGCCGCCATTGTCACGGCCATCGGCAACCACGACGAAGGCACCGGCCAGCCGGTGAGCGCCTTCGCGGCAGCGCTGATTCTGGCGGACAAATCCGACGTTCGCCGTTCCAGAGTGCGGGATAAGGCCACCGTGGCGCTGGACATCCACGACCGGGTGAATTACTCCGTAACGGACTGCCATTTGGAATTTGACGAGCAGCATACCAGCATCCGTCTGATTCTGACGGTGGATACGGAGCTTGGTTCCGTGATGGAGTATCTGGAAATTTTCATGAAGCGGATGCTTCTGTGCCAGAAGGCGGCGCAGGCGCTGGGACTGACGTTCCATCTGGTGATCAACGGCCAGCTGCTTGTATAATTATAGTATTTTTGCCCGGCGTCAAATCGACGCCGGGCAGTTTTGATTATCAAAGATTGGAAATGCAGTCACGGATGCGCGCCACGGTGCGGTCGTAGCCCAGAATCTGCATAATGGTGTACAGGTCGGGGCTGTCAGTCTTGCCGGTGACGGCCTGCCGCAGGAAGGTGGAAACGTCGGCCACGGTGCCGGGGAAAGCGGCGGGGTCAGCCTTGTAGGCTTTCATATCCGTGGTGAAGCCGATGGCCTCGGTAATCTCCTTGACTTTGGCAAACCACGCGGCGGAGTCGTCGGCAAAGTCGTAGACGCTCAGGAAGCGTTCCAGCACGTCCCGGATGACGGCCTTGGAGAACTTTTCGTCCCAGACAGGCGCTTCCAGATACTCGTCGTAGAAGAATCCCATGTAGGGCTTGGCGTCCTTCCAGACGGCCAGGTCTTTTCTCGGCTTCTTGCCGCCCCGGCCGATGGCGAGAATCCGCTTTGCGTAGTCCGGGTCTGCTTCCAGCTTCGCGGCAAAGTCGGTGTCGAACTCCTTCGCCCAATCCAGCAGCTGGGTGTACACATCCTCCGCGCTCATGCGGGAAATGACGTTTTTCGACACGTCCACCAGCTTGGCGTAGTCGAACAGGCTCCCGGCGGGGTTCAGCTTCTTGGGGCTGAACTTGAAGGATTCAATGTCCGCATCGGGGTTCGCCCGCCGCCAGTCCTCAAAATTGGAGTTCAGCACGGTCATGATATATTCCCGCACGGAGGGAATGGGGAAGCCCTCGGCCTTGTAGTAGGTCAGCGCCAGCTCCGGGTCTTTGCGCTTGGACAGCTTGCGCTTGGAGCTGCCGTCCATCTTCATCAGCGGCCCGATGTGGACGTACTTGGGCAGCTTGAAGCCCAGCGCCTGAAACAGCTGAATGTGGAAGGGCAGACTGGGCAGCCACTCGTCACCCCGGACGACATGGGTGGTGCGCATGAGGTGGTCGTCCACGGCGTGGGCAAAGTGATAGGTGGGGATGCCGTCGGACTTGAGAAGCACGTGATCGACGTTGTTCTCCGTGATGGTCAGCTTTCCCTTTACGAGATCGTCGAATTTGAACTGCCGGTCAATGCTGCCCTCGGAACGGAACCGCAGGACCCAGGGATTTCCGGCAGCCAGCTGGGCTTGAATGTCCTCCATGGGACGGTCGCGCCAGACGGCGTATTTGCCGTAGTAGCCGGTGGTCTCCTTGTTCGCTTCCTGTTTTTCCCGAAGGGCGGACAGCTCGTCCTCCGTGCAGAAGCAGGGGTAGGCTTTGCCCTCGGACACCAGCTTTTTAGCGTAAACGTGATAAATCGCGGCTCTCTGACGCTGACGGTAGGGGCCGTAAGCGCCGTCATCGCCGTCCACGGTGGCGCCTTCGTCAAAGTTGATGTTGTAGAATTTCAGGGTGTTGATCAGCACCTCCACGGCACCGGGAATCTCCCGCTTGGCGTCGGTATCCTCCACCCGGAGGTACAGCACGCCGCCGGACTGGTGGGACATTCGTTCCGAAATCGTGCCCTGCACCAAATTGCCCAGATGGACAAATCCGGTAGGGGAGGGGGCCATCCGGGAAACCACCGCGCCCTCGGGAAGATTGCGCTGGGGGAACCGGGCTTCCAGCTGCTCGGGCGTTTCGGTCACGTCGGGAAAAAGCAATTCGGCAAGCGCCTGATAATCCATAGTCAACTACCTCTTTTTCATTTTTTCTGGGATAAAGTATAGCATAGGGCGGGGGAGAAATCAAGTACGCACCGGAATGAGAAATTGCTTTCATTCGCAGTAAAATACCCCCTTGCGGAACCTCTCGGGCTGTGCTAGAATAGCACTATAGATTTGAAAAAAGGAATGTGACGACCATGAGTGAGGTTATTACCGAAACTGCTGCACCGAAAAAGAGAATGCTCTCCGGCATCAAGCCCTCCGGAGATCTGACACTGGGTTCCTACTTAGGCGCAGTGAAAAACTGGGCGGAACGCGCCAACGACTATGACTGCTTCTATTTCATGGCAGACCTCCACGCCATCACCGTGCGTCAGAATCCGGCTGACCTGCGCAGACGGACGCTGGAGCAGCTGGCACAGTACATCGCCTGCGGCCTTGACCCGGAAAAGAACACCCTGTTTATCCAGAGCCATGTCCACCAGCACGCGGAGCTGGGCTGGGTGCTGGACTGCTACTCCATGTTCGGCGAGCTGAGCCGCATGACCCAGTTCAAGGACAAGTCCGCCAAGAATGCGGACAACATCAACGGCGGTTTGTTCACCTATCCCGCTCTGATGGCGGCGGACATTTTGCTGTACCAGCCCGATCTGGTGCCTGTGGGCGAGGATCAGAAGCAGCACGTGGAGCTGTGCCATACCATCGCCCGCCGGTTCAACGGCATTTACGGCGACGTGTTCAAGCTGCCGGAACCTTTTGTCCCCAAGGTCGGCGCGCGGATCATGAGCCTGACCAACCCCGCCGCCAAGATGTCCAAGTCCGAGAATGAGGACACCGGGCGCATTCTGCTGATGGACACCCCCGAGACCATCATGCGCCAGTTCAAGCGTGCCATCACCGACTCCGACACGGAGAACTGCGTCCGCTTCGACCGGGAGAACAAGCCCGGCGTCGCCAACCTGATGACCATTTACTCCGCCGTCACCGGCAAGACGTTTGATCAGATCGAGACGGAATTTGCGGGCTGCGGCTACGGCAAGTTCAAGCCCGCCGTGGGCGAAGCAGTCGTGGAGACTCTGCGTCCCATCCGGGAGGAAGCGACCCGCCTGATGAAGGACAAGGGCTATCTGGAAAGCGTCTACAAGGCCGGTGCCGAGAAGGCGGGCTACGTAGCCGAGAAGACCCTGCGGAAGGTCTACAAGAAAGTGGGCTTTGTGGCAAGATAATGGCTGACGAGAAAATGACCCAGGAACCGGACATCTACGACCGGGAGGATCAGTGCCGCAAGGCCATCCGCACGGTTGGGAAGGCTGTTTTCATGCGGCTGCTTGTGACCGCACTGCTGATTTTTGTCCTGATCGGCAATGGAATGCAGGGCTGGGTCATTGGTCTGATTGTGTTTGTTCTGATCATCAATCTGACAGGAATGCTGCCGCTGGTGCAGGAACTGCGCAAGCAAAGAAAGCTGCTGAAGGAAATCCTCGGCGAAGAGGAATAAGATTTACCCCGTAAGCCAACGCTTACGGGGTATTTTCTGTCATTGCGGCGTAATCCGGCAGGCCATAGCCCCGGATGTGAATTTCTCCCAGAGGAATGACGCGGTAGGCAACAGCATCGTCCCGGTTGCCCTCGATGACCTTCATAAACGGCCACTTCGTCCCGACTACGATCCCCACATGATCAGCCCAGCCGGTGCAGTCGCCGGGGTGCTTTTCGTCCCAGTCGTAGAAGATGATGTCGCCGGGGAGGGGCGTATAGTTGTCGTCCTCCTGCCAGCAGTCCAGTTCTCCGAACAGGCCGATGAGACGTTCACAGCTGCATTCTGTGGGAATGATGTCCGTCAGGCCGCAGCGGATGGAAACGGCGCTGACGAAGGTAGCGCACCAGCTGTCGGTGTACTGCACGGTGTAGTTCTGCGCCAGCGGCTCGTGAGCGTTGTACAGATCGATAATGGCTTCGTGACTGCCGTCTGATTCCCGGCAGCCGAGGTAGCTTTCAGCGGTTTGAACGACCTGCATCCGAAGTGCCGCTTCGCTGCCTGAAATCTTCCGGTAAAATCCCCACGGCTCCAGCGCATAGTGGGCGGCAATGGCCGCAGCGAACAGCAGAAGCACAAGAATGGGGAGAATGGTGTCTGATTTCGGCTTGCTTTTGGTAATCACGTCGAATCCTCCTGCAATAGAGTGCTCACCATTCTACCACAATATTCTCTTTTCCGCAACAAAGAATACGCCGGATTCGTCTCAACGCGACGAAAGCCGGCGTATTTGCGCTATAAGAAAAGATACAGTCCCAGCGTCAGCAGCGCGAAATTCTGGTCTTCCTCGCCGTTGCCGGACATGAGCAAAAGCAGCAGCACGACCATCAGGTCTTCCATGCAGAAATCCTTTGGCAGAAGCTGGTGCAGAAAATTGCCGATACCCAGAAAGGAATCCTGAGGCGGCTGCTGGGGCGGTTTTCGCCGGGGCGGAGGTGGGGGAGCGGGACGCTCCTGCCCTGTCTCTTATACACATCTGACGCTGCCGACGATAA
>ENA-OYYJ01000041-OYYJ01000041.1-human-gut-metagenome-genome-assembly--contig:-NODE-41-length-52227-cov-9.696734_pt1 | contig 52227 bp, 48 predicted proteins | sample MGYA00243248_ERZ653447 | MGnify/ENA primary metagenome ERZ653447 (study PRJEB26926, sample SAMN06165030) | human gut metagenome | biome: ENVO:00009003; feature: ENVO:2100002; material: ENVO:00002003...
ACGAGATACTGATCGGTCTCGTGGGCTCGGAGATGTGTATAAGAGACAGTGTTGATGCCGATGATGACCAGCAGACCGAAGGCAACCCAGTGGTCGAACGCTTCAATGGCTTCGGCAAACAGCGAGCCAAGGAAAAAGCCGGTCACGGGCATCAGCATCTGGAAGCCGCCGAACCAAAGGCCGCAGGTCGCTTCCGCCTTCAGCGTTGCCTTTTTCATGGCAAGGCCCTTGCATACGGATACCGCGAAGGCGTCCATACTCAGCCCCACCGCCAGCAAGAAAAGTTCTCCGATTCCCATAAAAAAATCCTCCGTACCGAATACAGGGCAGCACAGAAGACGCGAAGAGACTGTGCCGGCCTGCAAAAGTCTCGTCATTTCAGGCTGAACCGGGGCCTCACCAGTATGTCGATTCAGTCCCGCGTTGTGCGCCGACTACTCCCTCTTCACGGCGCATTATAACAAAGATTCCTCCGCTCGTCAAGGCGAAGCGGAGGAATACACAGTTATTTTACAAATGGGTCATCGCCCATTCCACAATCAGCACCGCGGCGCTGCTGCTGAGGGCGACCACGATCAGACTCTTGCCCCGGTAGGCCAGAATCACCGCTACCACCAGCGCCGCCGCGCCGCTTAAGATAGAAGCGGTGCTGCTGAGGATGGAGGGGAACGTCATGGCCGTCAGGCAGCAATAGGGAACGTAGTACAAAAACGAGCGCAAAAAACGGCTCTTAATGGGCTTGCGGAAGATCGTCATGGGCAGGACGCGGATGAGGTAGGTCGTCAGCGCCATGGCGAGGATGTACAGATAAATGTTCATGCCGCTTCCCTCTCTTCCTTCACCGGGAACAGCGCGGCGCAGATGGCGGCGGCTGCCACGGTGCAGACCACGATGGATAGTCCCGGGGAAACGGTTTTCAGTCCCGGCGTCCAGGAAAACAGGCTGCTGAAGATCAGCGCCAGCACCACCGCGACAAAAATGTCCCGGTTCTTCTTCGCGGGGGGCACCACGATGGCGATGAACATGCCGTAGAGCATGACCCCCAGCGCCGTCCGGATGGAGAGCGGCAAAATCGACCCGGCCAGCGCGCCGCACAGCGTCCCCAGCGTCCAGCCGATAAAGGGCAGCGTCCCCAGCCCCAGCAGGAACGGCACCGTCAGGGGTGCTTCCCGCGCCATGGCGAGGGCGAAAATTTCGTCCGTATTGAAAAACGCGATCAGAAGCCGGGGCAGCAGGCCGATCTTCTCGCCCATCCGCTGGCTCAGCGCCAGACTCATCAGGGCGTAGCGGCTGTTGATGACCAGCTGCGTCAGCACCATTTCCCACAGCGTGGCGGCGGCGACGATGAGGGTGAGCCCCGCAAACTGCCCCGCGCTGGTCAGATTCGTGGCGGAGATCAGCACCGCGTCCAGCGTTTTCAAGCCCTGCGACACGGCCATAGCACCGAAGCCGAAGCTCACCGAAAAATATCCCATCCCCACAGGCAATCCACGGTTGACGCCCACGCGGTATTCATTGTTGTTCATAAATAACACTTCTCTATGTCTCTTTTTTCCGGCAAACGCCGCCGGATGGTTAGCTGCGGACTCCCTGATATTCCATCAGCTCCAGAACGTCCTGTCCCCGTTTGGTCAGCGCCATGCTGCCCCGGACGGGACTGGCGTCATAGGCGGGGGTATGGTAATCTTTCAGGGGCTTGTCATAGTCAAGGGAAATCAGGCCCTTTTTCTCCAGACATTGCAGCAGAAGCTCTTTTCCCGCTTCCTCCGGGAAAACCGGCGCTTCCTTTTCCTGAATCACCGGCAGAAAGGCGCATTCTCCCAGCCGGTGCAGAAAGCTGATCTCTTCTTCTGTAAGCTCCAGCTCCAGGCCGCACCCGGAGCAGCCGCCGCAGCCCCCGCTGCATCCGCCGCAGGATTCACATTTGCTCATATTCGGTGTCCTCCTGTTTCTTTCAGGGTATCATAGCAGATGGGCGGCGAAATGTCAAATTGTCCGCACGCTCGACGCGCCCCTTGCGCTTTTTTCAAAATTAGGGTATACTATAGGCACAGAAAAATACCAAGGAGGAATTGTTATGTCCGTCATGCACATTACGAAGGCCAATTACGACGAGCTGGTGAAAAACAGCGATAAGCCCGTGCTGCTGGATTTCTGGGCGCCATGGTGCGGCCCGTGCCGGATGGTCGGCCCCATTGTGGAGGAGATCGCTCAGGAGCGGGAGGATATCGCCGTGGGCAAGATCAACGTGGACGAGGAAGTGGAGCTTGCCATGGAATTCGGCGTCGCCAGCATCCCTACGCTGGTGGTCGTGGAACACGGCGAGGTCATGAACAAGGCCATCGGCTACATGCCGAAGGCAGAGATCGAGGAACTGCTGGGATAAAAACTGCCCCAAAAGGCTCGCTGGTCTTTTGGGGCAAAGGGGCTTTGCTATTGAGACCCGTTTGCGCTATACTGAACATCAATTCAACGAATCGGGGCTTATAAAGGAGGAAATAGCAAAATGCAGAAGCTAGAAATCGAAGATAGGAAAGACCTTGTCGAACATATAAAGCAAATCCCAGTTCAAAATATTATCAGCATGGAAGTGGAAACAGACAGTGGTTCATACCTGGAAGGAATTAGTTGGGATTTCTTGAAGTATGTATATAACAGAGAAAAAATTACGAAGAATGAAAGCCCCGCTTGGATAGACTATACAATAGTCTATAAGGATTCCATTTCTCCTGATAGCCTTGTTCTTGACTTTGATGATATACGAAAAAAGGGTATACATGGTTCAAAATCCGTAGTTACCATCATCTATGATGAAGAAAGATGAGCATAAATTCCGGTTTACTGGTCTTATTTCCATTAACCTTTTTGCTCTCTGGGCGCAATTTTTTGCTTTAGAAAATACCCTTGACAAATATCATCTCAGGTACACGCCCCGGCAGAAAATGATTTCATTTTATTTGTCGCCCGCGGGCGACTTTCCTCTGCGAGGCTTTTCGACAGATTAAGGCGGCGCTTTTAAGCGCCGCCTGAATTTTTTACTTTTTGTGCTGGTAATAGTACTGCTTGATGGCTTGGAACGACTCGTCGCTGATGACGTGCTCGATCCGGCACGCATCGTCGGTGGCGGTCTTTTCGTCCACACCCAGACGGATCAGCAGCTCCGAGAGCACCGTGTGGCGCTCGTAGATCGTCTCCGCCAGCTTTTTCCCGGAATCCGTCAGCGTGATCGCGCCGTCTTTTTCCATGAGGATATACCCGCCCTCGCGGAGAATGCCCATCGCGCGGGAAACGCTGGGCTTGGAATACCCCAGATATTCGCTGACGTCAATGGAGCGGACATACCCGCTTTTCCTCGCCAAAACCAGTATAGCCTCAAGATACATTTCACCCGATTCCCGGACAGTCATTCGGCTCATCTCCTTTTTATAAGGATATCACACTTTCCCGCTGAATGCAAGCGGCGGATTTCCGGGAAAAGGGAAGTCCCATGGGACGTTCGGGGTGAACTGTGAAATGTTCACAAATTTTCGCTGGTTTTTTCTACGTTTTGCCGAGGTAGTTCTGCTCATTTTCGGTTGATGGCCAGCAGGACGGCGCCAAAATACTTGCGTTTGCGGAGGAACTCCGCAAGGCTGCCGCCGTAATTGTCCGCGCAGGTGGAGTTGCGGTAGGTGTTGTAGCCGATGAAGCCTTTCTCCGTGTGGTGCAGCGCTGCGAAATGGGCGCCGAAGCGGCACTTGCTCCGCCAGTGGTAGAACAGGATGCAGGCGTCCGCGTTTTTTGCCGCCTCGTCGAAGCGCTTGGTGTCCACGACGATCTTCACGGGGAAGCCCCACTTCCGGAAGCACACCGCAGGCCCCCAGAAGGAGGTGCCGGTGTTGCCGTGGATCAGGGGCAGCTGCCATTCGTAGTAGCGGATCAGCGCCGGGATGTCCGTTTTGTACCCCAGAATTTGCAGGGCGTTCCAGGTGGCGACCCATCCGCATCCAACGTCCGCCGAGGCACGCAGGCCGTAGCGGTACTGCTCCTTGGGGATGTCGTGCTGGTTGTAGATGAAATCGTTCATAGCTGCTGCTCCGTGACCGGGTGCTCCGCAATGTAATCGTCCAGAATGCCCGCCGCAGTCATGACCATATGGGCGCAGGGGCGGGTCTTGTAAAATTCCGCCGTGCGGGGTGTGGGATTGGGGTCGGAGGGCGGGTTGCTCAGAATTTCCCGACAGATAATGCTGCCGATCTCCTCCCGGAACTGTCCGGCCAGGGCCTGTACCAGCCGGTAATGGGCTTTTTTGTTCACGTCGTTCTCGCCGGGGTCGTCATAGCCGTACAGAAGCCCCGCCACCATCAGCATCCCGCTGACCGCACCGCAGACCTCCCGCATCCGCCCCATGCCGCCGCCGAAGGAGGACGCCAGCTTCGCCGCGAAGCCCTTTTCAAGCCCCGTTACGTCGCTGAAGGCTTCCAGCACCGCCTGAGCGCAGTTGCAGTCGGATAAAAAGAGTTCTGCCGCCAATTCCCTGTGATCCATCGCTGTTTCCTCCGTATATTTGATAGAACCAGTTTACCGGGAGAAGGGACAAATGTCAAGCCGGGATTCGCGCACAGATGGGCGACATGTGCCGGATTCGCCGAAATGGAATGGTAGGGTTCGCTTCTGATTTGGAAGATTATACAAAAAACGCGGATGCACCGAAAAAGCTATTGACAATCGGAAACCGCGATGCTAGGATACACTCAAAATTGAATCGCTTGATAGAGGCGCGGTACTCATCAGTACCCTCCGGCAAGGTCGTGCAGCCGCCGAAGGAGAAAGGGATCACCGCCGAAGTGTGGGAAATCTGCCCGGGTTTTTCATACTGGGTCGTCAGAGAACATCTGCCGGACTGTCACAAAAAATCTTTGTGAAGCGCTATCATTGGCTGTTCGGATCACTCCTTTCTTTTTGTGGGGTCTCCGCATTTCCATGGACCGCTTTCCAAAGCGGTTCATTTTTTAATGCAAAAAAGAAAGGTCGATCCCAAAATGAAGAAGTTCGTATCCGTTATCCTGTCCCTGCTCATGGTCCTGTCCATGACCGCCTGTGGAAGCTCTGCTTCCGACGCTCCCGCCGCTTCCGCCGCACCCACTGCGGCCAGTTCCGTGGTTCTCTCCGGCGTGGAGGACGGCGTGCTCACCGTGGGCATGGAGTGTGCCTACGCCCCCTACAACTGGACCCAGATGGACGACTCCAACGGCGCTGTTCCCATCGCCAACAACCCCGGCGCTTATGCCAACGGCTATGACGTCATGATCGCCAAGAAGATCTGCGAGGCCAACGGCTGGGAGCTGGAGATTATGGCCATCGGCTGGGACGGTCTGGTTCCCGCCCTGAACGCCGGGCAGCTGGACGCCGTCATCGCCGGTCAGTCCATGACCGAGACGCGGCTTCAGGAAGTGGACATGGCAGGCCCTTACTTCTACGCTTCCATCGTCTGCGTCACCCGGAAGGATAGCCCCTTGGCCTCCGCCACCGGCATTTCCCAGCTTTCCGGCTCCTGCACCGCTCAGACCGGCACCATCTGGTATGACACCTGCCTGCCCCAGATCGAGGGCGCCCAGCTGATGCCCGCTTCCGAAACGGCTCCGGCCATGGTCATGGCCGTCACCTCCGGCACTGTGGATTACATCTGCACCGATATGCCCACCGCTATGGGCGCCTGCGCCACCTACGACAATCTGGTGATTCTGGACTTCTCCGGCAGCGAGGACAATTTTCAGGTAGACGCCGGTGAGATCAACATCGGTATCTCCGTGGTCAAGGGCAACACCACCCTGCTGGACGCCATGAATGCGGTCCTCAGCGGAATGACCGTGGAGGACATGAACCAGATCATGAACGAGGCGATTGCCGTTCAGCCCGCGATCTGAGGTGCCTCATGGATAAGCTTGCAAAACTCACGACCGACATCGGAAAGCTCTGGGAAACCTACTCCGGCGCTTATTTTACCGGTATCCGGAACACGCTGGTTCTGGCGGTGGTCGCGACCCTGATCGGCTGCGTAATCGGTCTGCTGTGCGGCATTCTCAACACCATTCCCTACACCCGGCAGGACCCACCGGTCAAGCGCTTCTTCCTGAAGCTGCTGCGGGCGCTGATCCGCATTTATGTGGAGGTGTTCCGGGGAACGCCCATGGTCTTACAGGCGGTGTTCATCTTCTACGGCCTGCCCTACTTCACCGACGGCGCGGTGGCCTTCAAGGGAATGGGCGGCATCTGGGTGGCAGCCATCATCGTGGTGTCCATCAACACCGGCGCGTACATGGCCGAATCCGTCCGGGGCGGCATTATTTCCATTGACCCCGGCCAGACCGAAGGCGCGAAGGCCATCGGTATGACCCATGTGCAGACCATGGTGAACGTCATCATGCCTCAGGCGCTGCGGAACATCATCCCCCAGATCGGCAACAACTTTATTATCAACATCAAGGACACCTCCGTGATGTTCGTTATCGGCTTCGTGGAGTTTTTCGCCACCCACCGGAACATTGTGGGCGTCAATCTGCTGTATTTTCCCTCAGCCGTGATCGAGATGGCGGGGTATCTGATGCTGACGCTGGCGGCGTCTTTCCTGCTGCGCCTGCTTGAAAAGCGGCTGGATGGCAGCGACAATTACGAGCTGGTCAGTACGGACTCTTTGGCCATGAGCGCCGGTACCTATTCCCACCCCAGCCGCAAGACGCCCTTCGACGAGCGCAGCGGCGAGTTTGATTCCGGAAGACCGAAAGGAGAATATTAATATGGAGGACGTGATTTTACAGGTCAACCACCTTTCCAAGTCTTTTGGAAGCCATGAGGTTCTCCGGGACATCGACTTTACCGTTAATAAAGGCGACGTGACCTCCATCATCGGCGCCTCCGGCTCCGGAAAAAGCACGCTGCTTCGATGCATCAATCTGCTGGAAACGCCATCCTCCGGCGAGGTCTGCTACCACGGCAAGAACGTGGCCGGGCGGGGCGTCAACGCGCCGGCCTACCGCGCCCATGTGGGTATGGTGTTTCAGTCCTTCAATCTGTTCAACAATATGACGGTGCTGGAAAACTGCGTGGTCGGCCAGGTGAAGGTGCTGAAGCGGAGCCGGGAGGAAGCCCGGGCTCACGCGATGACCTATCTGGAAAAGGTGGGCATGGCGCCCTACATCAACGCCAAGCCCCGGCAGATCTCCGGCGGCCAGAAGCAGCGGGTAGCCATTGCCCGGGCGCTGGCTATGGACCCGGAGGTACTGCTGTTCGACGAACCCACCTCCGCGCTGGACCCGGAGATGGTGGGCGAGGTGCTGAACGTCATGCGGTCTCTTGCGCGGGAAGGGATGACCATGCTGGTGGTGACCCACGAGATGGCCTTCGCCCGGGACGTGAGCAATCATGTGGTGTTTATGAGTCAGGGCGTCATCTGCGAGGAGGGCGTACCCTCCGAAGTGTTTGGAAACCCGCAGAAGCAGGAAACAAAGGATTTCCTCGCCCGGTTCCGCAGCGCCTGATACTATTTCCTGATTAAAATCTTAATTTTAATCAGGAAGGCATCGCCTGACGGCGCTGCCTGTTTTGTGATTTATAAGGAAAGAAATCACAAAACAAGTCTCATATGAACTCCATGCCCTTCAGGCAATTAAAATCTTTTTTAAAGATTTTAATTGGAGTTCAGTATGAGAAGTCCGGACGCCTGATTGCATTTTGACGGATTCATTTTTCCGCCATGTTCATGAAATAGAAAAGCCCCTGCCATGGTTCTGCTTCGGGCTTGACGCGCCATGCAGCAGTACATGACAAGGGCTTTCGGTGCATTAAATTTATTGCTGCGTCCTCCTTCCTGAAGGCGGGGATGCAGTTTGTAATCCAAGTGCCTGCGAAATCGGACAGAATCGGCGAAACGCCAGCGTTTTCAAAGCTTCCCGCCTCTTTGTGCTTGGGAAAACGCGGAATCACGTACTGCGGCTTCTGCATCAGCAATCCCTCTGCGGTGAGGACGCGCCATATCATCCAATTTGCGGATGTCACGGGATATTCGGAAGATGGTGTCAGAACAGGTTGAGGGTCAAAAACAGCATAAGCCAGCCGAACATGGAAAAAACGGAAAACAATGTGGAAATGACCACGATCTGCGCTGCGAGGGACGGCTTCCCACAATAACCGGTGCAGAAGGAGTATGTCGCGGTAGCACTGGGGCAGCAAAAAATCACCATCAGCGAGGCAAGAACGATCCCGCGGAATCCCAGCAGCACTGCCACAAGGAGGACAACGGCGGGAATAACAACGCATTTCAGCAGAGCAACCCCTGCGGCATACCGATTCTCAGTGCGGTTGCTTGTCAGTTTGAAGGAACTTCCGAGAGCAATCAGGCACAGCGGTGATGCGATAGAGCAGACGTTGGACAGCGTTGTTTCCAGAAAAGTGGGGAACACGACCCGAAGCGCATTGCAGGCCAGGCCCAGCAGCGTACCAATTAAAAAAGGCGAGGTCATTATGTTCTTTATCGTTTTCATCGGGGAAAGCGTCTCGCCCTGAAAGTGGAGATGCTCATATACCATCAACGGGTTGATCAGGGGGGAGGTACAGGCAACCAGAATGGAGTAGAATGCCATTTGCTCGGTCCCGAACAGATTCTGTATCAGCGGCAGTCCCAGAACCGCAAGATTCCCGTGGGACAGGCCGTGGATGAGTGTCGCAGATATTTCATTGGAACACTTCAGCACCCGGGGCACGAGATAAAAGGAGAGAAGGAATACGAAAATCAGCGCAAGCTCCATAAAGACGACGGCCTTCAGCTGAAAGTCTTTGGAAAAATCCGCGTGATATACGTTGCTGAATAGGACAGCCGGGATGAAAATCTTAAAGCACAGCCTGTCCATTGCGGCAAAGCCGGCATCCGGGATAAAGCGGATCCGCTTCAGGAAAAGACCAAAGAGCATCAGCAGAAGCATGGGCATAATGGCGTTGAAGCACAGTAGAAAATGGCCCATATGTCACCCCATGTATCTGCCGCCGTTGACCAGAATGGACTCGCCGTTGATATAGTCGCTCATGGAAGAGGCGAGAAACAGCGCGCAGTCCGCAATATCCTTTGGGGTGCCCATCCGGCCAAGCGGAAGCGTCGACAGAACTTTTGCGCGGTGTTCCGGCGTCCAGGTCTGTGTGATCTCGGTATTCACCGGGCCGGGACAGACGGCGTTGGCGTAAACGCCTTTCCCGCCGAATTCCGCGGCCAAATGCCGAACGAGGTAGACCATACCGGCTTTGGATGCACCATAAGAGGGAGAGGCACCCAGGTTAATGTTTTTTGCGGCGGTAGAGGAGATCATTACGACCTTCCCGCCTCCGTGTTCAACAAAATAACGCACGCACTGAAGGCTGAGCATCGTGGGAAAGGTCAGATTAACTGCCATGACACGGTTCCAGTCGTCTTCGGTTGTGTCGAGCGTGGGGACGCGGGAGGCCATGCCGGCGCTACACACCAGAATATCTACCCGGCCGAAGGTGTCCAGGGCAAAATGGAAAAGTGTCTCCGCAAAATGGGAATCTTCACCGCTTCCGGCCAGATAGGCGCAGCCCCCAAAAGGACGGATCTCTTCCGTCAGGGAAATCAGGTTCTCTTCCCGCCGGCCGGTAACGACGACATTGGCGCCTTCCTTTGCAAACTGAATTGCGATCTCCCGGCCAATTCCACTGGTGGCGCCTGTGATAATTGCGGTTTTGTTTTTCAGTAATGCCTCCATTTAACTTGCTCCCTTGGTCAGATTTTAACGCGGGTCATCCCGGCGCTGATTCATTATAGAAAGGCTGAGCTCCCGTTGTCAAGCTGATGACTGCTTTTTTGTAGGCTGCAACAAAAAAATAAGCAGGTACTTGAAAAAAATTCCAAATGAGTGTATTATAATGGAACAGTCCAGAAAAAAGACGGGGGAGAGAAGCTGTGGAAAAAGTACGGGCATTGGTAATTGCACCTTATGCGGGCCTTCGCGAAACAGTCAACGCGATTTCCGGTTTCTACCGGAGCCAGTTGGATGTCTCCGTGGTATTGGGTGATCTGGGAAGCGGTGTTATGCAGGCGCGGAAGGCTGAGGAAGAGGGATTTGACGTCATCATTTCCAGAGGAGGAACTGCGGAATTGATCAGTCAGAATGTCTCTCTCCCTGTAGTTAATATTGAGATCTCCGGCTACGACTATATGCGCTCCATTCGGTTGGCCGGCAATATCTCCGGGCCGAAGGCGCTGGTCGGATTCTCTTATATTACGGAAGACGCCAGCAGCGTCAATACGCTCCTGCAAACGGATGTGGAGATCAACACGGTTCGCAGTCTGGAAGAAATCAGTCCCATGCTGACACGGCTGACTGCACAGGGGTGCGAACTGATCATCGGCGATGTGTCTACCTGCCGAACCGCGGAGGAATTGGGAATTCCGAGCCTGCTGCTGCAGTCCGGCGAGGAAAGCGTCAGAAGCGCTCTGGAAAATGCCATCAAGCTGGTCAGGGCGTACAGCGGTAAACTGGAACAGCTGGATTTGCTGAAGCAGGCGCTTTCGCAAGGAAATGAACATATAATCGTGATGGATTCGGTCGGAAACATCCTGTTTCATTCCGCTGATCTTGTGCGATTTTCTCTTTCGGCCGGAGATCTGGAGCGCCTGTTTGAGGACACAGAGGACAGTTTGGACCGGGAGATCGTCCTGCTTCGGGAGGGGGGGACGCTGCGTATCTCCTGGCAAGGCCTGTCTCAGGGGCGCAAAGCCTATTATCTGCACTGGATCCAGTCGGAACGCCGTCAGCAGAATAATGGAATATATGTCACGAATTTCAAGGTAAGACCGGTCGTGAACGAGTTTTCCAAGAAAAGCAGCATCTATGATGAGAAAACAAGCCGCATTGCGCGGTCCTTCTGCGCCTGCCAGGACTCTGTGCTCATCACGGGCGATTTCGGAGTGGGCAAGTCGGACATGGCGCTGGCGATCCACAGAAACTCATCCCGCTGGATGGTGCCCTTCATTCAGATCGACTGCGCCATAGCAAAAGCGCAGAACAGCACGGAATGGCTGAAGGCTGTTTCTGAGAAACTGGAAAAGGGCGCCTGTGTCTGCTTCGAAAATGTAGACAGCCTTGAAAAAAAGGGACAGATGCAGATTCTTGAGACGGTTCAGAATCTGTCCGGGAAGAAGTGCCGCTTTATGGCGACTGCTTCATCAGAGATCCGCGTGATGGCCCGGGAAGGCAGCTTTGACAGGAGACTGCTGCAGATCCTTGGCGAATTGAGCCTGCATATCCCGAACCTGAAGGAAAGTCACAAGGATCTGGAGCGCATTGTGGGACTTGACATCATTGATGCCAATGCCCGCCTTGGCAAGCAGATCGCGGGTGTCGAGCCGGAAGGAATGGAAATGATAAAGAACCATACCTGGCAGCAGAATTTCGCGGAACTGCGGCAGGCGCTTTATCAGATGGTACTGCTTACGAACGGCACGTATATCACGGAAGAGACGGTTCGGGAGACGCTGGCAAGCCGCGAGGTCAGCAAACCCTCCGGCATATCCCTCCAGGGATCTTTGGAGGAAATCGAGCTTCGGATCATTCGCCAGGTTCTGGAAGAAGAAAACGGCGTCATTTCCCGGGCGGCAGAAAGGCTGAATGTCGGCAGAAGCACCTTGTGGAGGAAGCTCCGTGATGCGGATAAGCAGCAGGAATGAGCCTGGAAAAATACAGGTCTAATTACACAAAAGAACAAAGCGCATTTTGGCAATAAATAATAGAGATTCCTATCGAATGGATTATTTTGAAACGTTCGACAGGAATCCCTGCTTTTTTGCATAAAATTTATTGACAAATTTCGCTAATTGTGTAGTATTAATACATAAGAACTGACTTCCACCAAACGAAGTGGTCTTAATTTGAACATTTTCTGAGAGGTGCGTATCAAAATGAACAAGGTAGTGATCTCGCATCCGCTGTATCGGGATGGTATGGCTCTGCTGGAAGGGAAAGCTGAGATCGTTATCACCAATGATGGGGATAGCGACAGAATTCTTGACAGTCTGATTGATGCGGACGCCTACATCCTGCGGATCGGGAAGATCGACAGAAAAGCGATCGAGCGCTGCGAGAAGCTGAAGGTGATCACCCGCCCCGGTGTGGGGTATGACAGCGTGGATGTTCAGGCAGCTACAGAGCGGGGGATCCCTGTTGTGCTGTGTCCCGCCGCAAATGCCAGAGCGGTGGCTGAGCATACGGTCGCGCTGCTGCTTGCCTGCGCAAAGAACATTGTCGAAAGTGTTAATGAGACGAAGGCAGGTAACTTCGGGATCCGCAACCGGTATGCTGCGGTGGACATCGTAGACAAAATGCTGGTAGTTCTGGGTTTTGGAAATATTGGGCGTCAGGTAGCAAAGCTCTGTGCTGCGCTTGATATGAAGGTGGGCGTTTTTGACCCCTTTGTAAAGCGCGAGACCGCTGAAGAAATGGGTTATGTTTATTTCGAGAATATGCTGGATGCGCTGGCTGCTGCGGACTTTGTGTCTTTGCATATGCCGTCCATGCCTTCGACCCGGGGCATGATCGCTGCCGAGCAGTTCAAGGCAATGAAGCCCACCGCCTTCTTCCTGAATGCGGCCCGGGGCGATGTGGTGAATGAGCCTGCCCTGATTGCCGCACTGAAGAACGGCGAGATCGCCGGCGCGGGACTGGACGTCCTGGTTGAGGAGCCCTTCCCGGCAGATCACCCCTTTATGACGATGCCCAATGTTGTGCTCACGCCGCACATGGCGGCGCAGTCTCAGGAGACAGTCTCCAAGCTGGTTACCATGGCTGCGGAAGGAACGCTTGCGGTTCTCCGGGGAGAGAAATGGCCTTATGTGGCAAACCCGGAGGTGTATGACCATCCTCGCTGGAAGCAGTAGAGCCCGAAAACGATACAAGCCGAGGGGGCGTGACATTGAAACCAATCGTTATCATCGCGGATGATCTGACAGGCGCGTGCGACACGGGGATCAAATTCCATAATGTGGGATTGAAGACAAGAGTCCTGACCAGCCCTCTTGCTGTCGGATCTTTCCTCCCTCTGGATGTGCCGGTAATATCCGTCAATACATGTTCCCGGTGCATGCCGGCGGAACAGGCGAAGAAGGTTGTTGGTTCGCTGCTGGCTGCGCTGCACGATAGAGGGGATTTTTACCTGTACAAAAAGGTTGATTCCGTCCTGAGAGGAAACGTAATGGCAGAGATAGAAGGCGTGTTCGACACACTTCGGCCGGACTTCGTCATCGTGGCTTCCGCGTTTCCCGAAAACGGAAGATATGTCCGCGGCGGTGTACTGCATATTTGCGGTCCTCAGGGGCAAAAGGATACGCTGGATGTGCTGCGGCTGTTTCAGAGTCAGACGGAACGCAGATGTGCGCGCATCGACCTTGAAGTTGTACGGGAGGGCGCAAAAGCTGTTTGTGCACGTGCGCAGGAGCTGTTCGGCGGAGGCGCAACGGTGCTGCTGGCAGATGCTTGGGAACAGAAGGATCTGGATATTCTGGCCGAAGTGGTCACGGAGCTGGGCAGCCGCTGCATTCCGGTGGGAAGCGCCGGACTGGCGCAGAGCATTGCCGCAAGGTTCACAGCAGAAGACTCCCAGGTGCAGACACGGGAAAATACGGCCTGGACTTCTGCATTGGTCGTTGTCGGCACCCGGCATCCGGCTACATTACGCCAGCTTCAGCAGCTGAAAGAACGCGCGGACATGAAAGTGTATGTGATTCCGACAAAGGACATTACACAGGAGAATCTTCCCACTATTGTGTCGCGTGTACTGGAAGAACCGATCAATCCGCAGGGACGGGACGGCATTCTGCTGACCACCGACGGTATCTATTACGGAAAGGAATCCTGCTGCGCGTCCCTGCTGCGCAATGAACATAATCAGCTGATCCTGGAAGCGCTGGGACGCGGCGTAGAAGCGCTGGTCAATATGCAGAAGATATCCGGGATCGTCGCAACAGGAGGTGATGTGGCACTGGAGGTGCTGAACCGTCTGCACCTGCATTGGATCGATCTGCAGACTGAGCCAATGCCCGGGATCGTTGCGGGAAATGCGGGCGGAAGCCCGGGAAGAAATTTCCTCATTACCACGAAGTCAGGCGGCTTCGGCGGCATCGACGCACTGGTGAAAATGCTTCAATATATCGGTTCTGAAAGGAATCCTTGATTAAAACGTCTTAATTATAATCGAAAAAGCACCGCCAGATGGCGCTGCCGTAAAAAAGTCTGTACTGTTCCTGCCTTTCCGGAGGCGCTCAGTATAATCACGGGGAAAAAAGGAGGATACAATGATACGACCGTCCGGAATCATTGCTGCTATGTCGACACCCTTTTTTGAGGATGAGACATTGAACGAAGAAGAACTTAGGCATCAGGTAGATCGACTGATCGGTGCCGGCGTGCATGGCATCTTCGCACTGGGAACCAATGGTGAAAACTACGCGATGGATTTCGCCGAAAAGGTGCGTGTAATGGAGATCGTGATCGATCAAGCCAAGCACCGCGTTCCCGTTTACGTCGGAACCGGCTGCGTGACGACCAAAGAAACGGTCGCTCTGACCAGGAAAGCTGCGGAATTAAAAGCCGATTGCGCGTCGGTCGTGTCTCCCTGGTTTGCGGCGAACACACAGGATGGCCTGTACCGGCACTATAAAGCGGTAGCTGAGGCGGCACAGATCCCCGTTCTTATTTACAATATGCCCGCCCGCACCGGCGTGAATGTGCATTACACCACGATGCAGAAGCTGGGCCAAATTGAAAACATTGTCGGAATCAAGGATTCCAGCGGAAACTTTGACAATATGCAGCGGTACTTGGAAATACCGGATCGGAACTTTTCGGTACTGTCCGGCAATGATTCTCTTATTCTTCCGTGTCTGCTCTGCGGCGGTCAGGGAGGAATCAGCGGTATTTCCAATGTGCTCCCGGAGCGCATGGTGGCCATCTACACGCAGTGGGAAAAGGGCGATTTGAAGGAGGCCTGGCGTGTGCAAAGAAGCATCCGTCCGCTGCGCGACTGCATGGCGGCCGGAAACCCCAATTCCGTGGTGAAGCGCGCCGCATACTTCGTAGGACAAAAGCTTGGCCCTGTTCGTGCACCTTTCAACATCAGCGACCCCGATCTGGATGCCGCCATCAAGAAAGCGTTGGCGGACATCGAAGCCAACTAATGTATTCTTTCGGCATGCAAAAGCTGAAAAAATAAATAATGGAGGAAAAAATATGAAAAAGCTAACTTCTATCGTACTTGTTCTTTCACTGGTCATGTGCCTTTTTGCGGGCTGCTCCAGCACAAAGCCTGCTGAGACGACAGCCGCAGCCGCTCCTGCGGGAACGGAAACCGCCGCGGCAGCCGAGACGCTCAAGTCCAATGAGCCCATCGTGATCGGCCTGCTGGACGCATTCTCCGGTGACCGCGCCATGAATGGCGAGTATACCAGGGAAGGCGCCGAGATGTTCCTGGAGGACATCAACGCTGCCGGCGGTGTTTTGGGCCGCCCTGTGACCATTGTTTACGAAGACGACCAGGGCGCTGAGGCTTCCGCTACCAACGCCTATCAGAAATTGGTCTCCGAAAATGACGTCTGCGCTACCGTTTTGAACAAGTATTCCTCCGTGGTGCTGGCTATGGAGCCCTTCGTTGCCGACGAGGAGATCCCCGCCATTTGCTCCGGTTCTTCCGTGAAGCTGGAGGCCTCCACGAACGAGTGGCTGCTGTCCACCCGCAGATCCGATACCGGCTCCGGCGTTTCCATCGCTTTGCACTGCAAGTCCGTTGGCGCTACCAAGGTCGCGATCCTGCACAGCCCTGATGCCCTGGGCACCGGCATCACCCCCGTTATCGAGCAGACTCTGGCGGACAACGGCATCGAGGTCGTTTCCGTTCAGCAGTTCACCAATGATGAGAAGAACTTTGCTCCCTACATGGCTAAGATCAAGGATTCCGGCTGCGATATGCTGGTCGCCATTGCCCAGACCAATGAAGCCGCTCTGATCATGAAGACTGTCAAGGATGCCGGCCTTGGCATCCCCTGCATCGGCAACTCCGCATTCGCCCAGAGCTCCACGCTGAGCAACGCTTCCAATGAAGCCTCCGACGGCTGGTACTCCGTCACCGCGTTCTCCTACAAGGCGACTGCCCCCAAGACTGCCGAATGGGTCGAGCGCTACAACGAAAAGTACGGCAGAAACCCGGACATGACCTCCGCAACCACCTATGATGCTTTGAGCCTGATCTGCAACGCAATTGAGACCGTTGGCACGGATGATCCCGCTGCCATCAACGAGCAGCTGCACAAGCTGGATGGCTTTGAGGGCATCGCTTCCGATTACGCCTACCAGGGCACTCCCATGCTGGCCGTCTCTGAATATGTCATCCAGATCCAGAACGGCGAGGCCATCGTTATCGACCGTATTTCCACCAAATAATTCCGTTAAGCAGTTTATCAGGAGAAGATGCCGCATAACGCGGCATCTTCTCCTAGCAAAAGAATTTCCAAGATAAGGAAGGCGAGCATGATATGTACATACAACTATTGATTACCGGTGTATCAATGGGTATGCTGTATGCGCTGATGGCGATGGGGTTAATTCTGATCGTTAAGGCGGTTGGTGTTTTGAATTTTGCCCACGGGCAGCTTTTTATGTTGGGCGGATACCTCACGTGGATGCTTACATACCAGCTGCATCTGCCGGTATGGGGTGTCGCGATCTGCGGATTGGTGTGTTTCGCAATTTGCGGCGCGGCCTATATGTTTACTGTGTACTGGCCGCTGAGGTCCTCTCCGTGGAAGGTTACGGTCACGATTTCCACACTGGGCGCATCCATTGCCTTGAAAGAAATCGTTCGCCTGATCTGGGGCTCTGTTCCTCTGACGATGGATCCCATCGTTGACGGCGTGACCCATATTGGTTCGGCTTATTTCAATAACCAGTATATTCTGATCCTGGTCATTGGCGGCGGCCTGATGCTGGGCGTTTATGTCCTGTTTGAAAAGACCTTTATCGGCAAGATCATGCAGGCAACCGCACAGGATCGCTACGCCTCCAATCTGATTGGTATTCCCACAATTGTCGCAATTTCCGGCACCTATATGGTAAGTATGTGCCTGTCCGGTGTCGGCGGCTGGCTGGCCTCTCCTCTGTTCCTGGTTTCCCAGTCCCTCGGCTCCATGGCGCAGAAGGCATTCGCAGGTATCGTCCTCGGCGGTTTCGGCAGCGTCAAAGGCGCTATTGTCGGCTGCATCCTGATTGGACTGATCGAATCGTTCAGCATTTTGATTACGGACAGCTATCGTGACGCAATTGTATTCTTTGTGCTGATCGTTGTTCTCGTGATCAGACCGACCGGTATCTTTGGTGAGAAGATCCAGGAGAAAGCGTAGGCCGATTATGAACATGCTGAAAAAGTCTTTTAACAAGAAGAATATTCCTGCCATGATTGGTATTATTCTCTGCGTGGCAGCTTTCATTTATATTCCGAATAAAGAACATACATCCAAGTACATGATGAAGGTCATTGACGAGGGTATGTTATACTTTGTGGCAGTATTGGGTCTGTCCGTTATGCTGGGCATGGGCGGCCAGGTAACCTTCTCTACCGCAGGTATGATGGGCGTCGGCGCCTACGGTACCGCGATCCTGACGACAGTATACGGTGTAAATCCCGTGGTGGCCGTGCTTATTTCCGTGATTGTCGGAAGCGTGTTCTCTTATCTGATCGGCCTGGCCATGTTCCGGCTCAAGGGCAGCTATTTCGCCTTTGCCTCCATCGGTCTGGCGCAGCTCATGTATACGATCTACTCCAACTGGATGGAAGTGACCGGCGGCCCAGACGGCATCAAGGGTATCCCGAAGCTGGAGCTGGGTGCCTTCAAATGCGATACCTATTATGATTACTTCCATGTTTATTTTATCATTGCGATTATCTGCTTCCTGGTGGTTAACAGAATCCGGAAAACCTATTTCGGACGCGCGCTTGCTTCCGTCCGGGACAATGAGATCAATGCTAAGTGCATGGGCATCAATGTTTACATGACCAAGGTATACAGCTTCGTCGTTGCGGGTGTACTGGCGTGCATTGCCGGCGGCATGTATGCTCTGCTGGAGCGCTATGTCAGCCCGGATCCTTTTAAGTACGATCAGTCCGCTATCTACCTGATCATGGTCATGCTGGGTGGCGTTGACTCCACCGTCGGCGCATTCCTGGGTACAATGCTGCTGACCATCCTGCCTGAGAAGCTGCGTTTCCTGCAGTCCTATTACAAGCTGGTCTATGGTGTCGGCGTTATCATTCTGATGATTGTCATGCCCATGGGCATCATGGGTCTCGTTGACAAGGCAAAGTACAAGCTTCACACGCTGCAAAAGAAAAAAGCGCTGCAAAGAGAGGAGGCATGACGCACAATGGGTGAAATCTTATTGGAAGTCAAAGGTGTCAATAAGGCTTTTGGCGGTGTCGTTACAGCAAACAACATCGACATGGTGGTGGAAGCCGGTAAGATCCGCGGCCTGATCGGGCCCAACGGTGCCGGCAAGACGACATTGCTGAACCTGATCTCCGGCATATATGATGTAGACAGCGGACAGATCCTGTTCAAGGGACAGGATATCACCAATGTTCCCGCTGAAAAACGCGCGAAGATGGGTATTGGACGGACCTTCCAATCTCCCCGCTTTAACACGAGAGCCAGCATTGAGGATAATCTCAAGGTGGGGACGGATCTGCGTAACCACATGGGCTATGTTGCTTCCTTTTTTGGTAAGAAGGGCGCGGATTTTCGTGGGGAATTCGATGAGCTGATGGAGATCGCCGGTTTTACCTTTGACTGGGACGAGCACATTTCCTCTCTGCCTTATGGTCAGCAGAAGCTCCTGGAGATCGTGCGCGCGATGCTGGCACACCCTTCTGTGATGCTGGTTGACGAGCCTGCCGCCGGCCTGAACGGCTATGAGCAGCAGCGTGCCTCCGAACTGCTGTTCAAGGCGTTGGAGCGGGGGATCGGCGTGGTGCTGATCGAGCATTCCATGGATATGGTTATGTCCATCTGCGACCGGATCACGGTTATCAACTTCGGCAAGGTGATCGCGGAAGGCCTTCCTGCCGAGGTGGCCAATAATAAGGAAGTTATCGAGGCCTATCTGGGAGGTGACGACGATGCTGACAATTAAAGATCTGCATGCGTACTATGGTCAGATCGAAGCACTGAAGGGCATTGACATCAGTGTCCAGGAGGGGAAGATCGTCTGCCTGATCGGAAGCAACGGCGCGGGCAAGACGACACTGCTGAACGCTATTTCCCGGATGATCCATACCGAGGGCAGCATCAAGTGGAACGATACGGAGCTTACGACGATGAGCCCTCAGAAGGTTGCAAAGTTCGGTATCATGCATGTTCCTTCCGGACGGCATGTGTTTCCCGGCTTGTCCGTTCGTGACAATCTGGAACTGGGTACGGTGAGCTGGAGAGGCGCCTTCGGAAGGGGCAAATACGATGAGGACATCGAAAAGGTGTTTGAGTTGTTCCCCCGCCTGAAGGAACGTGAAAACCAGCTTGCCTGGAGTATGTCCGGCGGCGAGCAGCAGATGCTTGCGGTTGGCCGGGCTATGATGGGACGCCCCAAGATACTTCTGCTGGATGAGCCTTCCATGGGCCTTGCGCCGGTGGTTGTCAATGAGCTGTTCGAGAAGATCGTCGAGATCAATAAGACAGGTATGACCATCCTTCTGGTTGAGCAGAACGCAAAGATCGCACTGAAAAACTCTGATTATGCGTACGTCATCGAGCAGGGCCGGATCACGATGGAGGGCAATGCCGCCGACTTGCGCTCCGACCCCCGAATCACACAGGCCTACCTGGGTAAGTTTGCAAGTGAGAATTGAGTGACAGCTGTATTTGGCTGAATTCTTCCGGTGCATTCCTCACCGATTTTACCGGAGCTTCTCTGGTTTTAGGTCCGAAGAAATATCCGCTATTTAGAGGAGGTAACACAATGAACAAGTATGTACACGGCATTATTGCCGCTATGGTCACATCCATGAACCCTGATGAGACGCTGAACGAGGCCGAGATCCGCCATCAGGTCAACCGTCAGATCGCTGCCGGTGTTGACGCAGTTTTTTGCCTGGGAACCAACGGCGAATTCTACATCCAGTCCGAGGAGGAGAAGCTGGAGGTCATCCGCATTGTTGTGGACGAAGTCGCCGGCCGGGTCCCTGTTTATGCCGGTACCGGCTGCCCCGGCACCAAAGCGACCATCGAGCTGTCGCTGAAGGCAAAGGCTCTGGGCGTCGATGTCCTGTCCATCATCAGCCCCTACTTTGCCGCGATTTCCCAGAAGGAGATATACGAGCACTACAAGGCAATTGCCGAAGCAGTGGACCTGCCCATCGTTATGTATAATATGCCCGCCCGTACCGGCAACAACATTGCACCCGAGACCTGTGCTGAGCTGGCGAAGATCCCCAACATCGCCGGTATCAAGGATTCCTCCGGAAACTGGGAGAATCTGAAGGGCTATATCCACGCAACGCAGGGCATGGATTTCTCCGTCCTGTCCGGCAACGATTCGCTGATCCTGCCCGCACTGAAGGAAGGCGGCGTCGGCGGTATTACCGCTGTCGCCAATATCTATCCCGAGACCATGGTCTCCATCTACCGCCGCTTCCTGGCAGGAGATCTGGCAGGCGCTGAAGAGGCGCAGAACAGCATCGCCCCCATCCGGGCCTGCTTCAAGTTCGGCAATCCCAACACCGTTACCAAGAAGGCGACCAATCTGACGGGGAATCCCGTTGGCCCCTGCCGCACTCCTTTCAACTATCTGAGCGACGAAGCAGTGGAAGAAATTAAGCGTACGCTTGCCGAGGACAAGGCTCGTGGGATGCGCTGATCCGCGATCCCCTTATGACCATGGAAGGTGGACAGCCGGCGCAGCCGGTACCCGTACGCTTTGGAGGTATCAATATGCATAAAATAATGCTGTCGTATCCGCTGTTCGGTCAGGGAATGCAGACACTGCAGGAGCAGACGGAGCTGTTTGTCAGCAATGATGGGGAGATCGGGCCGTACCTCCCGCAGCTGAGGGAAGCAGAGGCATTCATCACCCGAAACGTGCATCCCACAACACAGCAATTGGAAACCTGCCCGAAGCTGAAGGCCATCGGAATTCCCGGTGTCGGATACCAGAGCTACGATCTGGAGTATCTGAATCGGCGGGGTATCGCTCTCGTATATTGCCCCGGTATGAACTTGCGATCCGTTGCGGAGCACGCGGTCGGGCTGGCCTATACGCTGAGCAAATGGATCCCCAGAGATTCTGCGGAAGTGAAGGACGGAAATTACGGAATCCGCAACCGGTTTGACCATATGGAATTACAGGGGAAGACAGCGGGCATTGCCGGTTTCGGCGCTATCGGAAAGGAAACGGCGAGGCTGTTCCAGCTCAATGGAATGAAGGTCGCGGTATATGACCCCTTTGTTCCGGAGGAAACGGTTTGCGCCATGGGTTACACCTACTGCGCCACGCTGCAGGCACTTGCGGGCGTTTGTGATGTTCTGTCGCTTCATATGCCGTCTCTGCCTACGACTTACCATCTGTTCGACCGGTCGGTATTTGATTCTGCAAAAGATGGACTGTATTTCATCAACTGTGCCCGCGGAAGCGTGGTGGATGAGAAAGCGCTGTATGACGCCCTGTGCTCCGGCAGGGTTGCGGCAGCGGGGCTGGATGTCATGGAGAAGGAGCCTTTCGACATCGGTTCCGAGCTTCTGCGGCATCCCCATGTGATCGTGACGCCCCATGTTGGCGGCGTTACTGCGGATGCCGCCGAAAGGACACATAAGCTGGTCGTGGATTCAACTCTGGCGCTGCTGGATGGAAAACGAATTTCCAATGTTGCGAATCCAGCGGCGTTGGAGCATCCCCGCTGGAGTGACCTGAAACCGTAAACGGGCATATCGAAAGATGAAAATTGCATCCAATATCAAGGAGGCTGTTGCGTTTTGAAATTGATTACCTGCCGCTATAATGGCGCAGAACATACCGCTGTGGTCACCCATGGGGACACACAGGCGGTTATGACAGAAGATCTGGGATATCATTTCCGGGATATGAATGATCTGATCCGCAGTACGGATCGTTCGGAACTGCGCCGTATGGAAGCGCTTGCGCAGGGCAGCGGCAAGATGATTCCTTTGAACCGGGTCGAATTGACCGCTCCCATTCCCCATCCTGTCAGGGATGTGATTTGCATGGGCCTGAACTATAAGGCCCACGCGGACGAAATGGCAGAGGCGCTGAATGAGGAGAAGAAAGAACGGGTATATCCGATCTATTTTGGCAAGGCGGTCGACCGCTGCCTCGGCCATGGAGAAGCGGTCCCCTCCCACAGCGACTTTATTTCCACGCTGGATTATGAGTGCGAGCTGGCGGTGATTTTGGGAAAGGACGCGTATCAGGTCCCCGCCGAAGAGGTGAGCGACTATATTTTCGGATACAGCATCCTCAACGATGTTACCGGGCGGGAATTGAGCCGTCACAAGCAGAATTATTTTATGAAGAGCCTGGACGGCTCCTGCCCCATGGGGCCGTGGATCGTGACTGCGGATGAGATCCCATACCCGCCTGAGCTGCAGATCCGGCTGTCTGTCAACGGTGAGCCTCGCCAGAACGGCAACACCGGGGATATGATTTTTGGCATTTCTGAAATTGTCAGTGAGCTGAGCCGGGGGGTCACGCTGCAGGCCGGCACGATTTTTGCGACCGGAAGTCCCACGGGAATCGGCTTCGGCATGAAACCGCCGGTTTTTTTGAAGGACGGCGACGTTATGCGCTGCACCATCGAAAAAATCGGGGTACTTACAAATACGGTAAAAGACTGATATTGCCGGTGCGGCTTGATGCGGGCGCGCAGGGCGCTTCCCGCCGGCTGCATCGGATGACAAGCAATCATGAATCAGTAATGGAGGTTTTATCATGAAAGAACTACTCCCTGTCCGCGGTATTATTACCACGGTCATCACTCCCTTCCGGCCAGATACAAAGGAAATCGACTGGCCTTCGTTCCGCCGTGAGATTCAGACCTGTGTGGATGCCGGCGTCGCTGGCTTCCTGGTTCCGTGTATGGCAAGTGAGATGCCCTACCTGACCCATGAGGAGATCCTGCAGGAGGTTCGGGAGACGGTCGCCATCGCCCACAAGAAACCCGGCGTGATCGTTATGCCCAGCATCACGGCCGACGACGAGGAGGCCCGCCTGAGACAGTGCCGGGATTATCTGGAAATCGGCGTTGACGGCCTGAATCTGCGTATGCCCTATACCACGGATGAAGCGTACTGCGCTATGGTCAAGAAAATTGATGACCTGAAGCCCGGTTTTCTGTGCATCCAGGATCAGTCTCACACTGACGACGGCCTGCCTGATGAACTTCTGGTTCGTCTGTTCAATGACTATGAGAGCGTCCGCAGTGCAAAAATCGAGGTCAAGGATTCCGGCCCCAAGTATAGCCGTATCCTGAAGGCGACCGGCGGACGTATGAATATCAGCGGTGCCTGGGGCAGCTCCCAGTCTATTGAAGCCTACGACCGCGGGATCCACGCGCTGATGCCGTCCGGTATGCCCGAGCTGTTTGTGAACGTCTACAACCTGTATCACAGCGGTAAGCGGGACAAGGCCATGGAGCTGTTCTTTGCGATGCTGCCCATTATCAGCTTTACCCGTCAAAGCGAGCCGCTGAACCGGTATTTCCATAAGCTGTATTTCAAGCGGATCGGCGTATTCGAGGACGCCGTCAGCAGGGAAGCGGTTCTGTTTGACGAGTACCACCAGAGATATGCGGCGGATCTGATCGAGTATGCCATCCGTCTGCGGGATTCCATTCCCGCCTACTGGAACTAAACATCCTGATAATTGTAGGGGAAGCGCCGGGTACCGGCTTTTCCCGCACCCATGAAAGGAGCTTTTACAATGGCTGTTGAAACCTACAATGTAACATTGCCCCGGACGATCTACAGCGGCAAGAATGCACTGAGCAATCTGAAGACCGTTGTGGCAGGGGCAAAGAAGGTAGCAATTTTTACGGACAAGGGCATTTTGAGCACCGGTCTGGTGGAGCTGCCCCTGATTCAGCTGAAGGAAGCGGGCGTGGAGTCCGCGGTGATCTCCGATCTGCCTCCTGAGCCAACCTACACTCAGGTCCAGAAGCTGGTGGATGAATTCAAGGCCTCCGGTGCGGACTTTATCGTGGCTGTGGGCGGCGGCAGCGCCATGGACGCGGCCAAGCTGGCGAGCCTCCTAGCTACCGAAAGCTACACCGTCAAGGATCTGCTGGATAACCCGGGCCTTGCGGTGAAGACCGTGAAGACCTGCCTGATCCCCACCACCGCCGGCACCGGCTCCGAGGCAACCCCCAACGCCATCGTGGCCGTGCCCGAAGAAGAACTGAAGGTGGGCATTGTCAACGGCAGCATGGTGCCTGATTACGTCATTTTGGACGCTATGATGATCAAAAACCTGCCCCGGAAGATTGCAGCGGCCACAGGCATCGACGCCATGGCCCATGCCATCGAGTGCTTCACCAGCAACAAGGCCAACCCCTTCAGCGACATGTTTGCCCTTCAGGCTTTCGACCTGATCATGAACAATATCGAGACTGCCTGCGATGACAAAGAGGCGCTGGATGCCAAGAACAACATGCAGATCGCGGCCTTCTACGCGGGCGTTGCCATCGCCTGCTCCGGCACCACCGCCGTCCACGCCCTGAGCTACCCCCTGGGTGGTAAATATCACATTGCCCACGGCGTGTCCAACGCCATTTTGCTGGTGCCCGTGATGAAGTTCAACGAACCTGCCATCCGCGGCAAGCTGGCCGCTGCCTACGACCGGGTGGTTCACGGTGAGAAGACCTGCACCACCGAGGAAGAGAAAAGTGCATGGGTGGTCAATCGGATGGGTGAGATCGTCCGCCATCTGGATATCCCTACCAGCCTGACCGAGTTCAACGTGCCGGTGGAGGATCTGGACGGTCTGGTGAAGGCCGGTATGCAGGTGACCCGGCTGCTGGTGAATAATATGCGGGTCGTTACCCCCGAGGACGCCCGGGCAATTTATTCCCAGATTCTTCATTGAAACCCGTTACGATCCAATAGTCTGCAAAAGGTAGGTAGTTCAAATGGAGAAAAAACCGATTCTGGGCATTACCATGGGTGATCCCTTCGGCAACGGCCCGGAGATCACTGTAAAAGCTTTGGCGGACAAATCGGTCTATGACCGGTGCCGCCCTCTGGTCATCGGTGACGTCAGCTGCATGGAATACGCGGTGAAGGCAGCAAAGACGGTTTCCGGCATTGACATGAAGGTGCGCCCCATTCACGCGGTGAGCGAAGCCAACTTCGAGTACGGCGTCATCGACGTGTATGATATGGGCATCGTGAAGCCTGAGGACATTCCCGGCGATCCGGAAAATCCGATGCCCTTCAGGCTGGGCGCCACCGCTCTGGGCGGCGAGGCAGCCTTCCGGTACGTTGTGAAGGTCATCGACCTAGCTATGAAGGGTGAGGTGGATGCCACCGTCACCAACGCTCTGAGCAAGGAAGCCATCAACATGGCCGGACACCACTACTCCGGACATACCGAGATCTACGCCGAGTACACCGGCACCAGCAAGTACACCATGATGCTGGCACATGAGGATCTGCGGGTGGTACATGTATCCACTCATGTTTCTCTCCGGGAGGCCTGCGACCGGGTGAAGAAGGACCGGGTGCTGGACGTAATCCGTATTGCCAATGAGGGCTGCAAGGCCATCGGTATTGAGGAGCCTAAGCTGGCAGTCGCCGGCCTGAATCCCCATTGCGGCGAGAACGGCATGTTCGGGCGGGAGGAAATCGAGGAGATCCAGCCCGCCATTGATGCGGCCATGGCGGAGGGTATCAACATTGTGGAGAAGAAGCCGACGCCGCCGGATACCGTGTTCTCCAAGGCTTTGGGCGGCTGGTACGATATTGTGGTGGTCATGTACCACGACCAGGGACACATCCCACTGAAGGTCAAGGGCTTTGTGTACAACAAGGCGGAGGGCCACTGGGACGCCGTCGCCGGCGTGAATGTGACTCTGGGTCTGCCCATCATTCGTGCATCCGTGGATCACGGCACCGGCTTCGGCCATGCGGGCGACGGTCATGCCAATGAGCTGAGCCTGGTCAACGCCATGGACTATGGCATCCGCATGGCAAACGCCAAGGCTGAGCATTAATTCGCAATGCGGTGTGATACTATTTCCTGATTAAAATCTTAATTTTAATCAGGAAGGCATCGCCTGATGGTGCTGCCTGTTTTGTGATTTATAAGGAAAGAAATCACAAAACAAGTCTCATATGAACTCCATGCCCTTCAGGCAATTAAAATCTTTTTTAAAGATTTTAATTGGAGTTCAGTATGATACTGAAAAGAGTTACCGCCGGGGCAATTGCCCCGGCGGTATTTTTTGTGTTCTTGCGGCCGGATCACGATTACAGTATGCAATGTACGTTTTGCAGGTAGAAAACCGCGGAGTAGGTGGCATTGCCCTGCACCATCGGGCAAGCAGTAATGGCATCAAAGTTCTTGTAACCGTCGAGTTTTATGTCAAAATATCCATTTGGCTCTGTGTAATTGATATCCTGTACAAATTCCCAGTTGCCGTTGTGCCTGACATAGATTTTCCACTTTCCATTCACCTTTGCACCATGCAAGCCGCCTGCCTCCAGATAGAACCGGAAGGAATCGCAGTATTCTACTTCAAAGGATAATTCCAGAACAGAACTACGTCCGTTATTCCCGTAATGGTAGTACTCATCTGACCATTCTCCCCCAATTTCATCAATAGTAATTCCTTCTATTATACCATCGCGGCCTGCATGTAAAGTAGTCCCATAATAGTCCACGTCTTCATTCTCAGCCAGTGCGCCGTCTTCGTCGAAGTAGTACAGCGCGTTGTCGATTTCCTGAAGATCTACATACTTTTCGCCATCCTGAATGTAATAACGCTTTCCGTTTATGGTGTGCCAGCCGTCCGTGAGGGCCTCTGTTTCCGTCGGGGCGGGAGGCTCGGTGTACGTGACTTTTTCGGTGGGGGCGGCTTCGGTAGCGGCAGGTTCTGTAGTCGCGATCGCTTTCAGCTCGTTCTGGGCATCGGTGCGGTTATGGAACGCGCGCACTGCAAGCAGAACTACGACCACAAGGGCGACGGCTGCCAGAATGATGGGAAGTCTGGACTGCCAGGAATTGTTTTTTCCGCTGTTATTCGCCGCCGGAGGGTTCTGCCACTGGGTGGGCTGCTGAGGGGCCTGCCATTGAGTGTCCTGCTGCTGGGGGTTCTGCCATTGGGCGGGTTGCTGCTGGCTGGGCTGCTGTTGGGGTTCCTGCTGCTGGGGCTGCTGGACGGGCTGCTGAGGCTGCTGCCACTGAGGGGACTGCTGGGGCTGCTTCTGTTCTGCTCCGCAATAGGGGCAGAATTTCACGGTTTCAGCGATTTCTTTGCCGCAGTTGTAACAATACATGTTCCTCTCTCCTTTATTTTCAAAATATATGACAAATATAACTTTGACCGGGCAATATCAGAAAATTTGCGCTGTATGCCGTTTTTCGTTTTGGTACGGGTTCGCCGCAGTTTCCGCAGAATTCCGCAGTCGGCGACAGCTCGTGGCCGTATTTTTTACAATGGTTCATGGGTACGCCTTGGTTGTTTTTGGGGCGTGGTATTTACTTTACTACCTCGGTAAGCTTGCCGCTGGTTGTGTCATATATCAGTATACAACAATTAATTGTCTTGGCGGTAAATGATTTTATATCAATAAAATAGTTATCTTGGTTCCAAAGGCCACGACCCCACCAAATTACATACTCTTCGTTTTTTAACATGCGCAGTCCAACAAGTGGTACACTCTCAATACGCTTATTTGAAATGTCATATGTCACCTCTAAAGTCTCGGTCCACCCATCCAGATAATTGTCCCAATCGAAATACAGTTCCGGGAAGGTGTCACCTGTCCATGCATCTGCGGGAGGTTGAACAGAATATGCACAATCCCCCACTGATTCAAATGGCACATGCTCATAGGCGTTTTTATTCGCATCGATGTAAGCAAAAGTTCGAGATGTTGTACTGCCATCTGCCTGAACCATGGGCAAGAGTTCGTCCAAATTCGATCTCCAAGTCAGTGTAGGACCTGTAATTTCCATTTCTGACTGCGCACTTGCAACGGTATCAAATATCTCGAAAAACGACTCCGGGAAAAATGGAAAGTCGCTGAAATTCTGTGGGGCAGTCTCTTTTGTCCAAGATTTTGCAGCTTCGAATAGCGGCATAACCTCTTGCTCAAACTCAGCCTCCGTCATGTTTAAGCCGTAAAACATAGACTGGGAAGAAACTTCATCCGCAACGACCCATAGGGCAGGGCGGAGCAATTGTGAGGTATTCACAAGGCTGCTCGATCTTGCACCGCCTGTGCGTCCATCACATACAACATTCTGCTCGCCACCGGGAGTCCTGAGCCACCAAAGGTAATATCCCCACTCGTCCGTCCACGCTCCTTGTGACAACGCATACGGAGTAGGTGAAACATTTCTCCAGTCATCATTGTCACCGATTCCGTTGTCCCAGAATTCGTCCAGACTCAAAAGGAAGATTTTGTCAACAGTATCGTCACCGCCAACCGTTTGACAGCCTGGGAAATCCATAGCGGGTGTTTTGCAAAGCGTACTCGCAATTCTTTCTTTTTCCTCACTTGAAAACGCCGTTCCCCAAAAGCCGCTTTCACTATTAAGCCATTCCCTCAGATCGCACTCAGCCCAGGTGATGTCTTTGCTTTCCTTATGATACTGAACATTATCAAGACCATATACGCTCAATAGCAAAAGCGTGTTCGTATTTTCGTCCTTCGAAATCACATACCACTCTATCGGCTCCGGCCCATCCGCAGAGTTTCCGTTTTGCTCATAGTGTCCGAACTCAACCGTACTCCCAATTGCTGCTGAAGACGGAATAGAAACAGGCGTTGCGGCAGTCGGGGCGGCGGTTGCGGCAACGGTTGGAACAGTGGTCGGGGTAGTTGCGGCAAATGCGGCTGTATCGGTATCATCGGCGGGTTTACCGGCGTTTGCCCATACCAGCGCTCCGCACAGCACGACGGCAATGACCGCCGCCGCAGCAATCCAGAGCTTTTTCCCGGACTTTTTCCCCGCTTTTGGTTTTGGTTCCGATTGAGCCTGAGGTGCGGGTTCCGGTGTCGGCTGGGGTTCCGGTTTGACCTCCTGCTCTGGTTGAGATTCCGGCTTGGTTTCTGGTGCGGGCTGGGGTTCCGGCTTGGTTTCCTGCACCGGCTGAGGTGCTGGCGTGGGGGCCGGTTCCACCGCTGTGCTGTACAGACCCTTTTCCAGTTCCTCCATGCTCTGCATCCGGTTTTTGGCGGATATCACCATGGCCTTTTGCAGCGCTTCCAGCGCCTGAGCCGACAACGCTTTCAGGCCGGGTTCCTCCCACAAGATGGTGTCTTCCACCACCCGATCGGTGGCGACGGGCGGCAGTTTTCCGGTCAGGGTGTAATAGACCGTGGCGGCCATGGCATAGACGTCCGTCCATGGGCCGGAGCTGCCCCGCTGGGTATACTGCTCAAAGGGGCTGAAGCCGCCCTTGGCGACCTGCATGGAGGACGCGCCATTGTTGACGCTCAAGTCCTTTGCCGCGCCCAAATCCAGAATCTTTACCTTGCCGTCCGGCGTCAGCATCAGGTTGTCCGGGCTGATGTCCCGGTGGACAAGGCCAGCCTGATGCACCTGCTCCATGGCCTGAATGGCGGGAAGGAAAATGCCTTTTGCCTGTTCCCAAGGCAGCGGGCCGGTCTTTTCCAGCCGCGCTTTCAGCGTTTCGCCCTCCACGAAGTCCATGACGATGTAGGCTGTCTCGTTTTCCTGAAAAAGATCCCGCACCCGTACCACGTTGGGGATATCGTCCACTTTGGACATTTTCCGTGCCTCTTTCAGGAACATCTGCGTACCGTTCTGTTTCGCCTGCTGGGACTGCACACTGGTGTACCACGTCAGTCCCCGGGAGCCGGGATTCCGGCTGACCTGACCGGAGGGGTAATATTCCTTGATGGCGACCTTCCGTTCCAGCGCGATATCCCAGCCGACGTAGGTGATGCCGAAGCCGCCCTGCCCCAGCACCCGGCCGACCAGATATTTCCCCGCGAGGATCGTTCCCATGGGCAGGGCGTACTCGATTCTTTTGACGCTCCGCGGGTCGAAGCCGCAGTGGGGGCAGGGATAGCCCTGAATTTCCTCCATGCAGCCAAAGCATTTGTTCAGTTCCATATCACTCTCATGCTCCTCTTTGTTCCAGATTTCTGCTTCCTGTTTTGCATGTTAACCGATAGATACCCATATGGCGGGACGGACACCGGCTTTCGGAGAGTTTACTGTACCGTCGTGATAGTCGATTATGGTGTCACTGTTTACACTGCACACGGCAAGGTTGTCATCTGCGGAGGTTCTGAGCCACCACCAGCATCCGCCGGTATCCTTGTTTTTGTATGTCCCCTGCTGTACCGCGTAATCCGTGGGATAGCAAAGCAGCGCGTCCTTATCGATATTCCCATTCGATTGAATGAACGCATCCACTTCTTCAAGACTCAAAAGAAATACATAGTCCGCTGTTTCCCTGCCGGAATCGCATTTGATATAGGGATTCCTGTCCGGCAGGAGGGTTGTCCGTTCCATAATTGTTTTTTCATCCTCGGAAAAGGCGGAATTATAAAACGTGCCGTTCAGCCATTGCCGAATTGTGCTGGTGTCCCATGTGACATACTCATACTTCTTGTGAAAAGGCTGAGCATCCAGCGCATAACGGCTCAGCAGCAGCGCCCTGTCCTCCTGAACGTCCAGCACCAGCCATTCAATCGCCTCGGCGCCGTTGCTGCGATTGCCATCCTGCTCGTAATGGCCAAAGCTGACGATATCATTCACGTTCACGGCCGGTTTCTTTGCCTGAGTTTCTTCGGGCACGGTAGATGCCGTTGGCTTCGTCGGGTTGGAGCTTGGAGCGGTTGGTTTCGTATACGCTATAGTCGGTTCAACATGGCTTACAGTGGGTTCCGCCTGTACTACGGTTTTGGTAGGCGCAGGCTGCGGCTCGGGCTTTGTTTTTACAAAAAGAGTTACCAATACCGCCGTCATCGCGCAAAGGGCGACAGCCAGACCAATCACCACAGCATTTGCTTTTTTCCACGAACCGGAATGGTTTGCCCCCGGCCTGGATGCATGGGCGGATTTGGACTGGCACTGGCTCAGAAGCTCTGCCATGGTCTGCGTTCTTTCTCTGGCGTTGAGCTTCATTGCATTTTGCAGGGCCGCAATTACATGATTCGGAACGCCGCCGGTTTCCAGCAATTCCCAGTTTACGGGTTCTCCCTGCATACGATCTACAGCGGTGGGGGGAACGACGCCGGTCAGGCTGTGGTACATGGTCGCGGCCATGGCGTAAACATCCGTCCATGAGCCGGACCCGCCCTGCTGGGCGTACTGCTCCGGAGGGCTGAAGCCGCCTTTCACGACCATCGCCGAGGACGCACCTTTATTGATTGCCAGATCCTTTGCCGCGCCCAGATCGAGGATCATTACCCTGCCGTCCGGCGTCAGCATCAGATTGTCCGGGCTGATGTCACGGTGGACAAGACCGGCCTGATGTACCTGCTCCATGGCCTGCATGGCGGGGAGGAAAATGTCTTTCGCCTGCTTCCATGTCAGAGGGCCGGTCTTATCCAGCCGTGCTTTCAGCGTTTCGCCTTCCACGAAGTCCATGACGATATAGGCCGTCTCGTTTTCCTGAAAAATATCCCGCACCCGCACCACATTGGTGAGATTGTCCACCTTGGACATTTTTCGGGCCTCTTTCAGGAACATCTGCATACCGTTCTGCCTTGCCTGCCGGGACTGCTCGTTGGTATACCATGTCAAATCCCGGGAGCCGGGATTCCGGCTGACCTGACCGGAGGGGTAGTATTCCTTGATGGCGACCTTCCGCTCCATGGCAAGGTCCCAGCCGATATAGGTGATGCCGAAGCCGCCCTGACCCAGCATTTTTCCTACGATGTATCTGCCGTTCAAAATCGCCCCGTAGGGAAGCACATAATTGGGTGCGGCGGCCTGCGCGGGGGCAAAGCCGCAGACGGGGCAGGGGTAGCCGTGAATTTCCTCCATACAGCCAAAACAGCGGTCAAATTTCATGTTTCTCTCCTCTTTCAGTGGCCTGACGTTCGGTTCCGTGTTCCCGGTGATGACCACTATAGTAAAATAATATCATTGCTTGATGATGTTGTCTACTGTCTATCTGGTGATTTTATTATAGCAGATTCCTTCAACTTATGGTCGCGCGGCGTGCGACAATTTTGAAAAAAGTTGCGTGCCGCGCACCTCACACCGGGGAGCTATGGTGTATGATGACCATAGTTCCACTGCCCCGTTATCGACGTGCGGAAATGCGCCGGTTTTTGATGACACCGGGTGTTTGCTGTGATACAATGGCAGTAATGATTGTTTTGGATATGTCCGGGAACGGAACGATCAACGGATATCCGTGGGAGGATTTTCTCGACCAATACCGCAGCGCCTGAAAGGAATAACAGTTTTCGCCGCCGGGGCAAAATGCCCCGGCGGTATTTTGTTGGAAAAAGGACGGGCAATGGGGAATACAGTGGCAGTGGAGGTGGCGAACATGTTGGCAGCGGCCTGGCTGATGCTCAGCTCATTATTTTATTCACTGCAGCTGTCCTCGGGCAGCTTTCCCCGCCCGCTGACGGAGGAAGAGGAACGGTACTATCTGGATTTGGCGGGGAAGGGGGATCTGGAAGCGAGGAATGTTCTCATAGAACGGAATCTGCGGCTGGTGGCGCACATTATGAAAAAATACTATGCACAAACCGCCGACCAGGAGGATTTGATTTCCATTGGGACGATTGGGCTGATCAAGGGGATCACGACATTCGATGTCAGCAAGGGGGCGAGACTTGCTACCTATGCTGCCCGGTGCGTAGAAAATGCTATACTATCGCAACGGAACAATTGGCGGTTGAGGTGGAAAATCATGAACCTTTTGGGGCAAAATGGTCTATGTTCTGCCGCCTGAAAGTCCGCAGCTATGTATTGGCTGCGAATGTTGCAGGTACGTTAAAAGTTGCGCCGCTTCAAATTCTCAAGTTCCCGGTCGTCCTTCCACATAAGTTTTTGGATGCCGAGAAGTTCAATCTGCGGTTTTCGGACGCATCCGAGATCACGGAAATTGCGGACAAGCTGCGGTGGTATCGCTATCAAAAAGGACTTCGTCAGCGTGATGCGGCGGACTATGCGGGCATCGACCGCAGTACCTACATCCATTACGAAGAAGCAGGGCGGGACTTTTATCCGAAGGAGCATATGGAGAAGCTGGCGGAGCTGTTTGAGGTACCGCTGGAGGATTTGCTGGATGACTATAACCTGTTTCTGCTGCGGGGTCAGGGAGCACAAATCAAAACCATACGCCAGCGGCTCGGCTTGACGCAGAAGGCATATGCCACGCAGCTTGGCGTCCCGCTGCAAAAGTTCAAGCGATGGGAACAGGGAAGCGTGCAGATTTTCAAATCCACATGGGAGAAGTATTTCAAACAGACATAACCATAGCAGTAAACGAGCAGACCGGCGTTCAATGCTGGCCTGCCCGTTTGCTATGTATTATTGCTGCGCTTTCAGATGCTTCACGGCGGCGTCCACCAGTTCCAGCTTCTGCTCCGTGGAGCAGGGCAGCTTCTGGATGGATTTCAGCGCCTGCTCGGACTGGAACTTCGCCAGCTCTTGCCCAAGCTCCTGCTGCGCCTGCTTTGATTTCGGGAAGATCAGAAATACTTCCATGGCTGCCCTCCTTTCCAAAGCGTTTTCTGCTTCAAACTATGCGTGTGTTCCGGTGCTTATGTAGACAAATAGAATTCAATTTCGGTGGTGCGAGGGAAATCGTATTGCCGCGCGGCTTTGGCGGTGCGGGAATGCTTGCCATTCAAGGGCTTTTCGCCCCCAAATTGTCTACACCAGACCGCCGTTTGCGGGCGGATTTCGCCTTCTGCTGACGGTGGATGTCCTTGGCGCAGGCGGGGCAGTATTTTGCCCTGCCGGAGCGGGCGAGGATGCCCGTGCCGCAGACTTCGCAGCGGCGGAGTTTTTTCGGGCTGAGAATGGCCTGTTCCAGCTTTGGCTGCTGGGGCAGCACGGCGCGGTGGAACCACCGGCAGATCAGGCTGCGGGAGATAAACTGCGGGCAGACACCGTCCAGCAGCAGGCAGTCGCCATCCAAGAAGTTGCAGCAGCGCTTTGTAAGGCCGCGCACGCTGCGGAGCTGCCCCGGCGTCAGGCGAAAGAGCGAGCCGTCCGGCAGCCGCTCGATGGGGTCATGCTTGTGCATCTTCACCCTCCTTTGCGATGAGCTTTGCATCTGACGGATAGTTCAGCGTAATGAGGGCGGGCTTGCCCAAGCCCTGCTTGCGCCGAACAATCAAACTACTGTACTCCAGCTCCCGGAAGATCCGCGTGGTGCTTTGGCGGCTGCGGTGGAGTTTGGTCTGCGCCTGCTCCAAGGTGAAGTACAGCCGAATCGTGCCGTCTGGCTCGACGTAGCCGTTCTGCCGGGAAATGCTGGCTCTGTCCAGCAGCAGCGCGTAGAGTACTTTTGCGTCGTTGCTGATGTCCCGCAGGGTTTCGTCTTGGAGAAGAAACCTCGGGAGCGGTATATAGGACGCTGCTGGGCTCTGCGCCGTGAGCTTGCAAAAATTTTTCATCTGACCTCCTATCCCATCCATCCCATCAGGTGTATTGATTGGATTGATAGATTGATTCTCTTGTATCTTGATTTATTTCTTATTAGTTAGAGGATGAATTTCAGTCCCGATGAACGGCGCAAAAACCGTCGTCCTGAAATCCGGTTGCGGAACGCTCCGGAGCGTCAGCCTCTCCACCGTCTGAAAAACCGGTGACGGAAAACCCACACATGGAAAATCCCGTTGTGGTCAAAGCTCGTCCTTTTGCCGCGCTTTCAGCAGCTCCCAGATCTCGGCCTGCCGCGCTTTCAGCTCGGCAACGTCGTTCTCATAGCAGCGCCCGGTGCTGTTGATGCGGCGGCAGATCTGGTTGATGTTCGAGGCGGCACGGCTGACGGCAGCGGCCAGCTTCTTCTGCTCGGTGTAGTCCACCTTGATGATGTAGCCGTCGATCAGCATCTTGCGGGCGTAAGCGCCGAAGTTGTGCGTCCCCAACTGGCGCATTTTGTGCTGGATGAGATTCAGTTCCTGCTCGTTCAGGCAGATTTCCTTGCGGATGGGTCGCGTGCGGTTTGGCATGAGAATCACCCCTTTAGGTGCAGCCCGAAGGCGCCGTTTTCTTCCAGAATTTCCAGATAGCCGTTGCCGGTGAGTTCAGCAAAAACCGGAGCAACTTTTTCAGGCGGAAGGCGCAGAATATTTACAAGTTCCTGTGCACTCAGACCGCCGTCTTCGAAGGTGTACAAGAGCGCGCCGGTGAGCTTGGCTTCTGCGGAGAGGTTCGTATCCAGCAGGAGGCGGGTGGGTACAGCGGTCATGTGAGTGTGGTTGTGGTAAGTGGCCATAGTGTTTCTCCTTTCAATTTTGAAAAATTTTGTTTGAAGGACGGCTTGGATAGATTGGCTTCCCTTTCACCATCCCACGGACAATTCTTCGTCGTTTGTAAGGTAGCTTGAGAAAAATTTTCTGGACGTGAAGAAATCTCTCTACTTTACAACGGACAATTTTCGAGAGAAAAACAGGGGGCAAGAGAAAAATATTTCCCCTTCTATATAACCAACGGACAAAATAAATCGGAGTGTCACGATTTTGCCTCGCAGACGTTTCCCTCTCACTTTACAACGGACATTTTTCACCGAAAACTTGGCACCCTTTTTCAAAAATTTTTTGCTTTCATTGATAGCCTCTCTATCTAACTAAGTGAATCAGCCTTCGGTTTTGTCCCAAACTTCCCTAAAAAGTTCGGCAGATATTGCAAGCTTCGGTGCTCCTGCGGCAAACAAATTATTTGCTCTAAACCCTCCTTTCACTTTACAACGGGCAGAATGATGCTGAATGTCACGATTTTGTCACAACAAGGGCAAAAAAAGAAGCGCTTGCCACTTCGACAAGCGCTTTGGTTTTGTATCAATTATTCGAGCAAATCCTCTATATCCCTTTGATCGTATTCAGTTTTCTGCATCAGCCGACAGACGCCGTCTGCCTCATCTCGCTGCTGCAAAAGCTGGGCGAACGCCCGATAGAGTGCGGCCTGCCGCCGCTCGATCACGCCGCGATTTTGCTGCATGGCATCCGCTGCTTTGCGGATGGACAGCCCCTCGGAAAAGCGTTTCCGGAAGAGATCGGCGTAGTCGTTGAGCACTGTTTTGAGCGACTGCTGGGCAAACGCGAGATCCTCACACATGGCCTGATATGCCTCGCGGTTGGATATGCCGATGTACTGCTTCCGTTCCCGGATGAGCTTGTATCGCCGCAGATCCATCAGGTAGTTTTCGCAGATATCCTTGGCGTATTCGTAGTAGGTTCTGCTGCAACGGATGGCGCGCTCCGCGTACTCGTCATCGACGTAAGTGAAGGGCTTGCTTTTGGGCTCCGGAAAGCCGTCCTCATACACTTCACGGACGGTGCCTTCGTCGATCTCGCGCCGGGTCTGACGGACGTATTTATCCCGCAGCACACCATCCACCTCGACCTGCTCGCAGAAGGATGTGTACCGGATAAGGTAGTAATGCTCGTTGTCTTCTTTGGAAAAGCTGGCATCCTTGCAGACCACGATGGACTCGCCGGTGTCGATGTCCTTCAGAACCCGGACGACGAAGATGGGCTTTCCGTCGTACCGTGTATAAAACCCGGCAAATACCCGTTTGAGTGCCATATAAAAGCCCTCCTTCCGCTGATTTTCTTACAGTATAGCACAGATTTTGACGAAGAGAAAGAGCGGTGTGGGGATGGGAAAACTGAGATTTGAGAGAATAGCAAGCACAGCCGCTGTCCGTACACGCGGCGATTTTGGGATAATCCCAAGCCCTTATGATATTGACGCCGAGCGGAAAATGAGAAGTAAAACTACTGCCAAGATGTACGAACGATCTATGCATAAGAGTCTTGCATGCAAGCTGTTTTTGAAATTAGAGAGTTTCGCAACACGATGCGAAGCTCTCTTGCCTTGTGATCGAAAAAGATGTATAATTAAAATGATATTTGTAGCCGGAGGTCGAACGGAAATGGCTATTTCGTATAATAAGCTCTGGAAACTGCTCGTTGATAAAAAGATGAGCAAGGCTGATCTGCGCAAAGCGGCAGGCATCGCGCCAAACACCATGACCCGGCTGCGGCGGGATGAAGAAGTCACGCTGGCGGTGCTGAATAAGATTTGTTCGACTTTGGATGTGAATATTGGAGACATTATGGAATTCCTGCCGGAATCCAATTTGAAAGACTGAGTCCAGTTTTTAGGACACACTGTATGCGATAATTGTTATATAGGAGTATTTCGCCGCCGTTAATGTGATTGCAGAGAGGAAGGACGATATGCAGGTAAGAGAGACGCCTCCGTTTGCCCCTGTTTTAATGGAATCAACACGAGCAATTGGCTATAGCTTAGAAGCTGCAATTGCAGATATTATTGACAACAGTATTGCTGCAAAAGCTGGGAAAGTTCAGCTGTCATTCTTTCCGGTAGGCGATGCATATGTCTCAATTCTGGATAATGGTACCGGTATGGATGATGCCCAAATGAATATCGCTATGCAGTACGGGAGTAAGAGTCCGACTGAGACGCGAGACTCGTCTGACTTGGGACGATATGGCTTAGGCCTGAAGACTGCATCTTTGTCTCAGTGCCGTGTTTTGACCGTAATCAGCAAACAGGGAGATCGGGTAATTGGACGGCGCTGGGATCTTGATTACGTTATTAAAACAGGTACATGGTCACTGTTGATCCTTGATAAAGAAGACTTTGCCTCAGTTCCTCATATTTCTGATTTGTATGAGCAGGATAGCGGTACATTGGTCGTATGGCAGAGTCTCGACCGTTTGCTGATGGGTAAAGTAGATTATGAAAAATCGCTTGGTCGAAAAATGGACGAGGTAAGGCAGCACCTGGAGCTTGTATTTCACAGGTACTTATCCGGGGAATCCGGAATTAAAAAGCTAGAAATACTCTTCAATGGTGTAAAGCTAAAAGCAGCAGATCCGTTCTTGATAAAGAAGAGTACGCAGGCTATGGATACAGAAACGCTGGTGATTCGAGGCAAACGCATTCTGGTAACGCCATATATTCTGCCTCATATTTCTAAAATGACCGAAGAGGAAAAGAACCAACTTGGCGGCAAAGACGGAATTCGCAAACGGCAGGGCTTTTATGTATATCGAAACAAGCGGCTTCTAATTTGGGGAACGTGGTTCCGTATGATGCGGCAGGGCGATCTTTCAAAGCTGGCTCGTGTTATGGTCGACATCCCAAATGACTTGGATGATTTGTGGACTTTGGATATTAAGAAATCTCATGCAATTCCACCTGCCGAGGTAAGAAACAGCCTTCAAACTGTAATTGACCGTATTGCAGATAAAAGTAAGCGTACATGGACGTTCAGAGGGAAAAAGGAGACTTCAGATTCGGTTGAGCATATGTGGATCCGATTAAAAACGCCGGGAAACGGCATCGTGTATGAGATTAACCGAGACCACATGTTGGTAGATCAGATCGTTGCCGAAGCTCCGGAAATTCGAGGCAAACTCGAAACATTACTGAAATACATAGAACGAGGAATTCCGCTGAATCAACTTTACATTGATCTTAATAATGATGAAAAGATTGAGAATGATGCGGATATGGGCGAGCAGGAGATGTTCAAAACGCTGGAACAGATGCTGTCCGTTCTGCCCAGCAGCATTATGCGGTGTGAAATGCTTGAAAAGATAGAGCATACTGATCCTTTCTGCGGATATCCGGATGTGATTCGCGCCTTAAAAGCAAAGGAGGAAGACAATGTTAAATCCTAATATCGCAATGCTGGAAAATGTCATTTCTGCAGCGGTCAGCACTCAATACAAAGAGGTTCCGCCTACAGAGGAAGAATTTCTTGCGCTTGCACAGACCATGCGTGCAAACATGAGCGCATTTCCTGTAACGGATGAGGATTTTACAGAAATTCTTGTCCGTCTGCGTGCATCGATTGTTATACAGATGGATGTCGGCGTGTACATCAATGATCGAAATACACCTCATAAATCGTGGCTTCCTTCCAGAAGAGCAGATTTGGACTTTTTCTTCTGGAATCGATATAAAAAATATCTGGAGGAAATAAAACATTGGAATCCGAGAGTTACCGCAACGCTGGATAAAGTTTCTGACGAGATCGTCGATCTGCTCGGAGATCCGCAAAGTAAAGAACCTTTTCAGCGACGCGGATTGGTCTTGGGTGATGTCCAATCCGGCAAAACCGCAAATTACACAGCAATCAGCAACAAAGCTGCTGATACTGGGTACAGAATTATTATTGTTCTTGCAGGAATGATGGAAAATCTGCGCCAGCAGACTCAGTCTCGCTTGGATGCAGAGTTCTCTGGCCGGAAGAGTGAGTATTATCTGGATCCAAAGGCTGAACAGGGAATCAAAAACCAGCCTGTTGGTGTAGGCAGGTACGGCGTACAGAAGCGTATCGCAGCCTTTACCTCTGTGACTAAGGATTTTGACATCAATGTGCTGAAAAGCAATGATTTGAACCTTCAAAGCGTTTCAGATCCGATTGTCTTAGTCGTAAAGAAAAACAAGCGGATATTGAACAATTTGATCAAATGGCTCTCCAATAGTCGTGATAACACCACAGGGAAAATAATGCTGCCCATGCTCTTGATTGATGATGAGGCAGATAATGCATCTGTTAATACAAAGAGTGAGGATGACAGCCCAGCCGCTATCAATGCCTGCATTCGCCAGCTGCTGCACGAGTTTAATCAGGCTTCCTATCTGGGAATTACTGCGACCCCCTTTGCCAATATTTTTATCAACCCCGAAACAGAAGATGAAATGATTGGCGATGACCTATTTCCCAGAGATTTTATCTACTCGTTAGCACCGCCTACGAACTACATTGGAGCTGATAAGATCTTCGGAGACGCAACAGAGAAGTTTTCTGATGTGTTGATTCCGCTGCGTCGCGAAGAAATGGATCTATTTTTCCCTTTCACGCACAAAAAGACATTGGAAGTGGATGCGCTGCCTCCCAGCATGTATGAAGCAATCGCATACTTTTTGCTGTTTAATGCAATTCATGATCTGCGCGGCGATTATACCGAACACCGATCTATGATGATTCATGTCAGTCGTTTTACAGACGTGCAGAACCGAATTGCAGAAGCTGTGAATGAATGGCTTGTTCAAGTAAAGTCCGATGTACAAAATTACGCGGCTTTGGGTGATGAAAAGCGCGAGCAAATTGCATCTCTGCGTTATCTGCATAAAGTGTGGATGAAACACCAATTAGAAAAGATAAGCGGGACAAATTGGGATGACATTTGCTCCAATTACTTAAACCGCGCTATCGCCCCTATTGCAGTGCGCGCAGTCAACCAAAGAACTGGCGCAACCAGTCTGGATTATTTCAACCACAAAGAAGATGGCCTGCGCGTTATTGCAGTTGGCGGCAACAGCTTGTCCAGAGGCCTGACGCTGGAGGGGCTGGGAGTCAGTTATTTCTATCGCAAATCTCAAATGTATGATACGCTGCTGCAGATGGGACGCTGGTTTGGTTATCGTCCAAACTACGAGGACCTTTTCAGAATTTGGATGGCAGAAGAAGCGATTGACTGGTATGGATACATCACCAGAGCGGCCAATGAGCTTAAAGATGAAATTGCAAAGATGAAGCTTGCCAACCAAACACCGATGGAGTTCGGTCTGAAAGTACGTCAGGATCCGAACTCACTTATTGCAACAGCCCGCAACAAAATGCGCTCGGCGACACAGGTTAGCCGCCCGGTAACTGTATCGGGAAAGCTGCTTGAAACGCCCAAGCTCAAGGCCAATCCTGAAATACTGAAAAAGAATGAAGCTGCATTCAAAGAATTTGTGGATCATTTGGGCAGTGCCGGGACTCGTGACTTCTCTGTGAAGCCATATTATTGGCGCGGCGTAAACAAAGAGTTGGTTGTACAGCTGCTTCTTGACTTTGAAACGCACCCGTGGCACCTTGCCTTCCAAGGCAGAGCACTTGCTGAGTATATCGATGAAAAAATGGACAATGAGACTTGGGATGTTGCCCTTATTACAGACGGTGAAGGCTCGGAATATGAGCCTGGTCTCAAATGCGGCAGCGAAGTACTCCCGATTAAGGCAACTGAGCGTCGTTCTGTGATAGCTGACGACAAAATGATTCGAATCAGCGGAACTAAAGTAAAGGTGGGTTCCGGCGGCTGCACAAGAGTTGGATTAACCAAGGAGCAGATCGAAACAGCAAGGAAGCGCTTCAAAGAGCAAAATGGGGACAAGCATATGTCTGACAGTGCCTATTTGATTCGAGAGCGAAGCCCTTTGCTGATGCTGCACATCATTGAAACAGATTTGGACAAAGTCGAATCTACCAATAGAGAAGTTCCTCCCTATTTATTCGCGCTTGGCGTTGGCTTCCCGGATACTGGTGCCGGTATCCGTACTGCGAATTACATGGTGAACATGGTTGAACTGAAAAACTGGATGGATCCTGACGAGGAAGAAGACGAATGAAAATTACTGCTGAATATCTTCATGAGAAGTGGAACGCCTTCAACTACTATGACGGAGGATACATACAAATTGAGGTGAAACACGCCCTTGAATGGCACGTTGGCTACAAGGAGATTGACCAGAAAGCCTTGGTGATTATTACACAGAATGAGCCGGAACTTCTGCCGTCTTCGAAATCAATTGTTGTAACCAAGGGCCGCCGCACAGATGGACGATGGACTCTTTCCTTTGTACTGATGCGCAATGAACAGGACAGTGTTTTCGAATTGCTGTGCGCGGATTTGATCTCTTATTCTCAAGCAGCAGATAATGAGATTTCTGCTTTGAATTTAACAGTGCGGCGCTTTAAGCAATGGAACAAACTGCTTGAGCATCAAAGAAAAAGCCTGATGGATGAGAGTAACCGCAAAGGATTGCTTGGCGAGCTTATCTATCTGTGCGAAGTGATTGATGCCGGATATCCAATTCTGCCGGCGGTTCAAGGCTGGGTCGGCCCGGATGGCGCTGATCAAGACTTTGTGTACGCAGACAACTGGCATGAGGTAAAATCTGTGGGTGTATCCGCAGATTCTGTGAAAATTTCTTCTTTGGAGCAGCTTGCAAATACCGATCCTGGGGAATTGGTTGTGATGCTTATTGACAAGTGTGCACCAGAACACAGCGGCGCAGTGTCACTTGGAGAGCAGGTAGATCGCACCTTCAGACGGGTGCATGAAAACGATGACGCCTATTCCCTTTTGGAAAGCAAGCTGATGCGCTATGGCTTTATCGATCTTCCTGAGTATAGGGAGCAAAAATATGTATGCTCGGGGGAAATGCATTTCCGCGTAGACGCGGATTTCCCAAGGCTGACATCAGATAATGTCGTTCCGCAGATTATCGAGGTACAATATTCAATTAGTCTGGCCAGTATTGAAGGCTGGCGGGTGGAGGGTTAACATGGATGCGCAGGAATTCAGAAAGGATTTTCTCGAAAATGTAAAAGCAGAGGCTGCTGCCACTGGTGAGGGTTCCTGCGCAGCCTTTGTTGGCTCTATGGCGCAGTATCTTGTTGAAGTGGAAGTCTTGCCGGACTTCACTCCTGCTTTCTATACAAGTACAACATCCAAGAGAAAAATCTATCGTGTAGATGGGTACGTTTTTGACGAATTCGACTATACGATGAATTTAATCATTGCGGATTATGACGGCGTGGAAGAACGGACGATGGGTAAGGTTGTATCTTCAACGAATTTTCAACGCTTAGCCGTGTTTGTGGATCAGGCCCTAAACACGAATTTGTATAGAGAGATCGAGATGAGTACTCCATGTGCGGATTTGGTAGATCTGCTTCGGTTGGAAAAAGAGAGAATTCGAAAATACAGACTTCTCATTTTCACAGATGCAGATGTCAGCGATACGCTGAAGAATCTTGACAATCTCGATATTGGAGGCATTCCTGCTGAATGTCAAATCTGGGACATCGACCGTGTGTTTCGTGTATGCTGCTCTGATCTGGGGCGTCAAAATATTGAGATTGATTTTCGAGAATATATCCCCGAAGGCATCCCTTGCCTGGAGGCCAGCAGCGCTGCGACGACAGAATATAACAGCTATCTTTGCATTATTCCGGGAAAGGTTCTTGCAGATATTTATGATAAGTATGGCAGTCAATTGTTGGAGGGCAATGTTCGGTCATTTCTTTCTACAAAGGTCGCCGTAAATAAAAAAATCAGGGAAACTATTTTGAAATGCCCCTCAATGTTTTTTGCGTATAACAATGGCGTATCTGCAACCGCAATGGATGTCCAGCTTGAGCGCACAGCAGGTGGAACACACATTGTCGGGGCAAGAGACTTTCAGATTATTAACGGCGGCCAGACGACAGCATCCCTTTCTAATACCCGTCATAAGGATAAAGCTGATTTAGAAGGCATCTACGTACAGATGAAACTGACTGAGATTGATGAAAGCGACATGGACCGTTCAACAGAGTTGGTGCGAAATATATCTCGGTCTTCAAATAGCCAAAACAAAGTTACAGATGCAGATTTCTTCTCTACTCATCCATTCCACATACGCATGGAGCAGCATTCCCGGAGAATTTTTGCTCCTGCAGAATCTGGTGCGCAGTATGAAACAAAATGGTTTTATGAGCGTGCCAAGGGCCAATTTCTGCAGGCTCAGATGCGCCTTACACCGGCCAAGAAGCGGCAATTCCTGCTGCAGAATCCCAAGAGCAAAGTCATCACTAAAACGGATTTGGCTAAAGTACGCAACACATGGAGTGAAATGCCCCACATCGTCAGCAAGGGTGCTCAGACAAACTTTATGAAGTTTGCTGAGTTGATTGATGAAGCTTGGACGGCCAACGATTCGCAGTTTAATGAGCGATACTTTACAGAAAGCGTGGCGCTGGTTATCTTATTTAAGCATCTCGAAGCGTTGATACCGAGGCAGGAGTGGTATGAACAGGGCTACCGAGCGAACATCGTTACTTATTCATTGGCACTGCTTCATCAGTTAATTCGGAAGCAGTTCAAAAATATGGAGTTGGATTTGCAGAGTATTTGGCAGCGCCAAAGCGTTCCAGAAAGCGTTACAAAAGCTTTGGAACAGATAGCTGAGCAGGTCTTCTATAGGATAACTGATCCAAATAGACCTACAATCAATGTCACGCAGTGGTGCAAGCGCGAGGGATGCTGGAACAGTGTTCAAGAAATTAATCTAATTCTGCCAGCAGAATTTTCTAGTGTATTGATTGGAAAAACCGAAGTGAGGGCAGCAGAAAAAGAAGCGAGGAAAGACCAAAAAGTGCTTTCCGAAACGGAGGCACAGGTTAAAGTACTTCAATATTCTGCAGATCAATGGAAAAAGCTGTCTGCGTTTGCGATGCAGAAACGCATGGCATTGCCCGATGAAAATGTAGCGCTGAAATATGCATGCCAAATCCCTAACAAAATGCCGAGTGGATACCAGAGTCAACGACTCCTTGCGCTCCTTGATCGAGCATTATCCGAGGGTTTTAACCTTTAACAAGAGAAAGAGGAATGTGTTGTGTACAAAGTTGTGGACTTGTTTGCAGGAGCAGGAGGCCTGAGCCTCGGCTTTATGCAGACGAGAAAATATGATATCAAGGTAGCGTTTGAGAACAGTCCTTATATGCAGGAAACATATCGCCTGAATCATCCCGGCGTTGAAGTACAGGGAGATGTCTGCGCTGCAAATTATGATGAGATTAAGGAAAAATATGGGGATATAGACGTGGTCATCGGCGGCCCGCCCTGTCAAGGCTTTTCTAATGCGAATCGCCAAAAGAACCATGCTATCAGTCAGAATAATATGCTGGTAAAACAGTATATCAGGGCTATTCTCGAACTCAAACCAAAAGCATTCGTTATGGAAAATGTCAGCATGCTGAAATCTGATGTTCATCGATTTTATATGGAAGAGAGCGATGTTGAAACTGTAAAAAAGTACAAGATTCCTGTTAAATCCACACAACTTCACTTACTGGATCAGGCGTATATATTTGACGGCGCACTGGAGATTGTTAAAAACCAGCAGAAGATTCAGCAGTATCTTTGGCCGGAACAGCATTACTTTGAGCTGAACGTTATCTACAAAGCTGCGAAGAATCCTGAAAAAATGAAATCCGCACTTGAGAAGCACAAAAAGAAGCTTTGTGCTGCGGCTGCTGACTATGTGAAATTGCATGATGATAATAATCATATCGCCAGTGTCTCTGCAGAAGCATTTCAAGCGATCTCAGAATACTATTCTGGTGAGTTGGATGCGTCTGTGCTCAAAAGCAGGATTGAACCAGCAATTCTAATCCAACGCATGCTCAGCAAGGCTCAGGAGATACACGAAAATCACATAGTTGTAGATGCCTACTCTGTCGAAGATGGAATCGCAGCCGTGATTCGCTCTTTTGCTGTTTACGATTATCTGGAGCGTGTATTGCAGGCACCCGAAAATGGCTACGTTTTAGATAAAGATGTCCTTTGCGCTGCAGATTATGGCGCACCTCAGAAACGAATGCGCTTCGTTGTGATAGGCATTAAAAGCAGGATTTCTTCTAAAATAGCCCTTCCTAAAGGCCGTTTTGATGCAGACGAGTATCGAACCGTGCGAGACGCCATCACCGATTTGGAAGATGTCGAGCCGGTCGTTGAACTTGAAGACGACAAAGAAGGGATTGCACTGCAGCCAAAAGAGAACCTGGGTGAATTGGCTTCCTCACTCCGAGATTCTAAAATACTAAAAAACCATATGGTTACAAAAACAACCGATACAGCGATGCAGCGTTTTAAGGCACTCAAACAGGGAGAAAATTTCCACGCTTTAGATGATTCGCTGAAAACCAATACATATACGGACGCATCCCGAACTCAGAATACGATTTATCTTAGATTAAGCTACGACGAACCCTGCGGGACAGTGGTAAATGTCCGCAAATCTATGTGGATACATCCGACACAGGATCGAGCTATCAGTGTTAGAGAAGCAGCGCGTCTGCAAACTTTCCCAGATAGTTTTGTATTCTGCGGCTCAAAGGACAAACAGTATCAGCAGGTGGGCAATGCGGTTCCGCCGATTATGGCTAAGTCGATTGCCAAGAAGTTAGCCAAAGTTTTGAAAGACAATTTGCCGGAAGGTGGACAGAATGGCGGATAACCATAGTAAGGAAGTCCGAAGTATAAACATGTCTCACATTCGCAGTACGAATTCGAAACCTGAAGAAATTGTACGAAAGTATCTTTTTGCAGAGGGATTCCGTTATCGTAAGAATGTGAAGAAGCTGCCGGGATGTCCCGATATAGTTCTCCCCAAATATAAAACTGTAATCTTTGTGAATGGCTGTTTTTGGCACATGCATGATTGTCCTCGGTTTGTTTGGCCCTCATCCAATCAAGATTACTGGAGGCCAAAAATTCTTAGAAATGTTGAACGGGATAATCAAAGCTGCAAAGAATTAGAATCTCTGGGCTGGAAGGTAATCACTGTCTGGGAATGTGAGTTAAAAAAGAAAGTTTTTGAAGAAACAATGAGGAAAATCATTCAGCAAATTGTTTCGGAGAAGCAACCTATAGAATAGCCGGAAGGTGAGATTATGCAGCGAGCATATTACTCGGCGAAAATAAAGAGTTTTTTGGATGAGCAGCCGGAAGTGCTTCTCGGAAAACTAATGATTTCTGAAGAGTTTTCTACTACTGATCTCCAGAAAAATGCATGGAGAAAAGAGATTCAAATTTTACAGGACCAATTGCGTTTAGTTGAAAACGGCGATATTGCGTTCGAGTACACAATTCCAAGAATGGGGCACCGAATTGATGTGGTGTGCATTATTCGTGGCTTGATCTTTTTGCTTGAATTTAAAGTTGGTGACAGTGAATACAGAAAGTCGACAGCAGATCAAGTTATGGATTATGCGCTCGATTTGAAATACTTTCACGAGCTAAGCACGGACCGATATATTATTCCAATTAGCGTTCCAACGGAAGCACCGGCGATATCTAATAAAGTTGAGTTCATGGAGGACAAAATTTCAAAAGTGCTTAAATGCACAAAAAGCAATATTGCTCTGACAATTAATTCGGTGCTTGACTCCGTTTGGGATAAAGAGTTATCTATCGAGGATTGGATTAATTCAATATATACTCCTACACCAACTATTATAGAGGCTGCTCAGGCCATGTATCGTAATCACTCAGTGAAAGATATTTCGAGAAATGATGCGGGTGCACATAATTTGACGGCTACAACGGAAACAATCAATCGAATAATTGATGATTGTAAGAGAAGAAAGAAAAAGGCAATATGTTTCGTAACTGGTGTTCCGGGAGCGGGGAAAACACTGGCTGGACTTAATATTGCGAATGAGCGTCACAATTTCGATGCAGACGAACATGCAGTTTTTCTCTCCGGAAATGGCCCTCTTGTGGATGTCCTTCAGGCTGCATTAGCCCAAGACAGGTCAAGCCGCACGGGCATAACGATCGCAGCAGCAAAAAAAGAAACGAAAGCATTTATTCAGATTATTCATCGCTTTAGAGATGAAGCACTTACGGCAAATAGACCGCCTGTTGAGAAAGTAGCTATTTTTGACGAAGCACAACGCGCTTGGAACGAAGAAAGCCTAACTAATTTTATGAAGCGAAAAAAGAATGTTGATGCCTTTAATCAATCTGAACCTGAATTCTTAATTCGCATCATGGATCGACATCAAGACTGGGCCGTGATTGTTTGCCTGGTGGGTGGTGGGCAGGAAATATATAATGGCGAAGCTGGAATTGTTGACTGGTTTAGTGCGTTACGAGGGAAATTCAAAAATTGGCATATTTATCTTTCAGATAAAATAACCAGCTCCGAGTATGTTGGAACTTCGTCAATTAAGGATTTGCTTGCAGGATGCTCATATGACTTTAAACCTGCTTTGCATCTTGGCGTTTCTCTGCGTTCTTTCAGGAGTGAAAAATTGGCCGAGTTTGTAAAATTGCTCCTTGACAATAAGCCAATTGCAGCGGCAAAAGTTTATGCAGAATTAAATGCACATTATCCTATTGTGATGACTCGCGACTATAATAAGGCGAAAAAATGGATTCTTAGTAAGGCGAGAGGAACTGAGCGATACGGACTACTGGCTAGCTCGGAAGGAAAAAGACTGCGGGGTATTGGTATATGGGTTCCATCCGAGATTAATCATGTGGGTTGGTTCTTGAATCAAAAAGATAATGTGGATTCATCATATTTTCTCGAGGTAGCTGCTTCTGAATTCAAAGTTCAAGGTCTTGAAATAGATTATAGTTTGCTTGCATGGGATGCAGATCTTCGCCGTTCAGATGACGATTTTGACTATTTCAAATTCAGAGGAACGCGCTGGAATCATGTAAATAATTTGCAGCAGCAAAAGTATTTGAAAAATGCGTATCGTGTTTTGATGACACGCGCACGTCAAGGTGTGGTGATATTTATACCTGAAGGGGTGGATCCGGAGGAAGATTCGTCAAGGAGCCACTTCTATTATGATGATATCTATAAATACTTGCGTAGCTGCGGAATTATAGAGCTCGAATAATGGTAGAATCTTACTATACCCTATTATACCCTTGATTTCGAGGGTATAATAGGGTATAATTCTGCATAGAATAGTATCTCACGGGAGGTGCGCTATGGAGTTATCTGAAATGCAGGCGCGCGTGGCGGAGCTGGAACAGCAGATTTCTGCTTTGCCTGCTGGGTCTATTACGAAGAAAATCGTCAACGGTAAGGAGTACTTTTACCACCGTTGGACGGAGAACAAAAAGCGGCGGGAGAAGTATATTCCTGCGGATGAATTGGAGAATTTTCGTGCTCAGATCGAGCGGCGGAAGGAACTGGAGCAGGAGCTGAAGGCGCTGAAGAAACAACTGCCCAAAACAAAAACCGTGGCCATCTCCACCTTCACCACCAACATCCGCATCGGCGAGGCGCTGCGGTCTTTTGCGGCACCTGTCCTTGGCTATCGCAGGCGTGAGTGCTTCCGGCAACTGCACGATTTTGTCTACGGCGTACCGCAGGACAAGGTGTTCATCCTCTATGGCCTGCGCCGGACGGGAAAGACCACCATGATCCGTCAGATTTTTGCGGAGATGAGCGATGCAGAACTGGCGAAAGCGGCGTTCATTCAGATCACAGCAAAAGATACGCTGGCAGATGTAAACCGTGACCTCAAGGCGTTGGAGGCACAGGGCTTCCGGTATGTGTTCCTCGATGAAGTGACGCTGATGGAGGATTTTATCGAGGGTGCAGCGCTGTTCTCTGACGTATTTGCGGCCTGCGGCATGAAAATTGTACTCTCTGGCACGGACTCGTTGGGCTTCCTTTTCACCGAGGACGAGCAGCTTTACGACCGCTGCATCCTGCTGCACACCACCTTTATCCCCTACCGCGAGTTTGAATCCGTTCTCGGCATCCACGGCATCGACGAGTACATCCGCTACGGTGGCACCATGAGTCTCGGCGGCATCCACTACAACGAAACCTCCACGTTTGCCAGCAAGGAAAGCGCCGACGAGTATGTGGACACAGCCATTGCCCGCAACATCCAGCACTCCCTGCGCTGCTATCAGTATGAGGGACATTTCCGCCATCTGCGGGATTTGTACGACAAAAATGAGCTGACCAGCGCCATCAACCGCGTGGTGGAGGACATCAACCACCGCTTCACGCTGGAGGTGCTGACACAGGACTGGAAGTCCCATGACCTTGGCATTTCCGCCAGCAATCTGCGCCGGGATCGGGAGAACCCTACGGACATCCTCGACCATATTGACCTTGCAGTTGTTACCGAGGGCCTGCGAAAGCTGCTGGAGATCCGCAACAAGGCAGAACAGACCGTAAAACTGGACGATGTTCATGCGGCGGAGATCAAGGAATATCTGGATTTGCTGGACCTGACGCGGGAGATCGAAGTGCTGCACCTGCCGGATGTCAGCACGAAGTCCAGCCGCACGGTGATCGCGCAGCCCGGTCTGCGCTATGCGCAGGCGGACGCGTTGATCCGCAGTCTGCTGCTGGATGAGATGTTCAGTGCGTTGTCTCTGGCAGAGCGCACCGCCGTGCAGGAACGCATCCTGACCGAAATCAAGGGCCGGATGCTGGAAGACATCGTCCTGCTGGAAACCAAGCTGGCGAACCCAAAGAAGCAGGTGTTTGTCCTGCAATTCCCCGTAGGCGAGTTTGATATGGTGGTGTTTGACCCGGAGGCGGGTTCCTGCCGGATTTTTGAAGTCAAGCATAGTGAGGAAGCCGTCCCGCAGCAGTATCGTCATCTGATCAATGCGGAAAAATGTGCGCAGACCGAGCACCGCTACGGCCCGATTACAGGAAAATTTGTCCTTTATCGCGGGGAAAGTCAAGTGGTAGATGGCATTCAATATCAGAACGTGGAAGAGTATCTGAGAAGCCTTGCATGACAAAACCGCCGTCCCGACTGAAAAATCGGGGCGGCGGTTTTATGCGGGCACAAAATCGGATAAACTTGTCATACGACAAGCATTAACGCAAGATCAACTTGACATATGACAAGTGACAATATGCAATGAATGGTAAGGCGTATGATGTGTTATCTGTTTAATTGCAAGACTAAATTAAAAGGCATCAATTCCAAATTTTTTCTCTCTCATAGCTTTTTGCTCGGCAAGTTTTCCTCTTGCTTCCGTCTCGGTGTGCCCAAAATGATTTCCCTCTACGACTATTTTTTCATCTTTATCAAAAACATATCCATATGCTTGATCATACAACCTGCCCGTATAAATTAAATATGCAATGGCATTTGAAACAATCATTTCTTTAAGGCCCAATTCATCAGCTACTTGCTTGTGCGCATTGATTGGCCACGGTTGCTGGGGGAGCTTTGAATAAACTTCTTCAATTAAATCTTCAGATAATGAATAACTAGACATCATTATTTCGCCCGGCCACAGCTCACGGTTTTTAGCCCTTATGGCTTGGATGGATGCAATCCCATGCTTTTTAGCCACATGGGAAAAACATGAGGTATAAAATGCTGCAGGAAGCTTTTTTACAGTATTAAAACAATTAGGATTAACCTCTTTCAAGTCGTTTATACTCTTTTCGAGTTCTTCTCTTGTATATCTGGTAAGGTCAAAATCTACCAACTGCTTTTCACTAAACGCAAATGTTCCCAAAAGCCTTGAAATAGTAATAAAGAGAACAATGTGTCTATAGTTTTTCAAAAATCGCATGGGTTTCGAACCTACATAAGGCTTTATTTCAGTTAGAATTTCATCTGTTTTTTTGAGTAGAAAGGCAATTGGGTACCATACATTTAAATCAGTTGTTGGTGAAAATACTTGCCTGTATTTGAAATCGTCACGCATAAACTTTTGCTTTAGAGATGTTGCAACATATGGGTTTTTATAGAATAGGCAAATGTAGCCTGCGGCCAACGCGAGTGGAGTAATGATTGAGCTTTCGGGTATGCCTTGGTTATGATAATAATTAGTGCGTCGATCATAGTATATACCACGTATCCGAAGTACATCTTCGATATCTTGCTGCAATTTTTCTGTGGAGCGTAATGCAGTAACATTTACGTTTGTCTGATTATTTGTAGCGTAAATAATTGATTTACTTGTATTAGGTGATATATGCTCTAAGTGACTTCTTAATCATGATTTTGTCATGGTTAGTGAAGCAATCACTTAGAGCATTTTTGTTTCAGGAGGTACAGCCATGAGAAATGAAAAAATTACCCCACTGTACGAGCGCCTGAGCCGGGACGATGAGTTACAGGGCGAGAGCAATTCCATATCCAACCAAAAACAGATGTTAGAGGATTTTGCCCGCCGGAATGGGCTGCCAAACCCTACGCACTTTA